>SKEN01000039.1_pt1 | contig 147552 bp, 144 predicted proteins | sample 4826711 | NCBI WGS metagenome assembly SKEN01 (sample SAMN11008808, study PRJNA524170) | human gut metagenome | biome: Human fecal sample; material: Feces; isolation source: fecal sample from pouch patient p39 | host: Homo sapiens | place: Israel: Tel-Aviv | collected 2015-02-10 | reverse complement strand
TATCTCTTTTCTTAAAGATTTTTGTTTCAATTCAGTATTTTCTTTAGATAATATTTTTATTTCTTTTGAAAACTTTTCTTGATTTTTTTCTAATTCAGTTCTTAAATTATTTTCGGATTTTAATAGCTTAGTGAATTCTATTTTTAAAAATTCATATTTCTCTTTTGTCTCTTTTAGTTCTTGCTTTAATTCAGCTTCTAACTTTTTATCTCGAAACAACTCTTTCAATATTTTCATAGTCTCTCCTAAAATATACTTTCTAAAACCTCTCCTAATTTATCTAAATCCTCTTCATCATTAAAATATCCAACTGATAATCTTAAAGTTCCGTTTTTATCGGTCTCCATATGTTTATGGGCTAAAGGAGCACAGTGAAGACCTCTTCTCGTTATTATTCCCCCATCATTAAAAATATTTTCTAACTCTTGTGGGGTATAATCATTAGCTTCTATTGAGATAACTCCAACATTATTTTCTCTATCTGATAAAATTTTCAAATCATATGAATATTCTTCTAAAAGATCATATAAATCTCTTATGTTTTTCTGCTTTTTATTTTTTATATTTTCTATCCCAATTTTCAAAAGTTCATCAGTTGATATCTTAAGACCAATTATTCCTAAAATATTTGGACTTCCAGCTTCAAATCTCTCTGGAAACTCCTCTGGCATATCTTCATCTTCAGAATTAATTCCTGTACCTCCATATAATAGAGGTTTTAAAGAAATTTTTTTATTGTAAATATATCCTCCTATCCCTGACGGGCCATATAAATTTTTATGTCCTGCAAAAACTATAAAATCTGAAGAAGTTGAAATTTCAGTAAAATCTAGTACCCCTCCAGTTTGCGTTGCATCTAAAATTGTTATAGCATTATATTTTTTTCCCTCTTCAAATATATCTTTTATTGGTAAAATATTTCCAAAAACATTTGAAGCATGATTACATATTATTAAATCAGGTTTTTTTGACATAAATTGAAGTTTCATATTCTCAAAATCTAAGTTAAATCCACTAAACTTTAAAATTTTTAAATCTATTTTTTTTTCTTTTGTAATTTTTTTTAAAACTCTATAAACTGAATTATGTTCGAAAGGTGATATGTAAACTGTTTTTATATTAGTATAATCTAATCCCAATATAATCTCATTTAATGAAAATGTAGCCGATGAATTTAGTATTACTTCATTTTTTGTAGTAAAAATATGCCTTATATTTTTTATTAAATTTTCTTTTATAGATTTTGCATCTTTACTTTTACTTGAACTATTTCTTGAGAAATTAACTCCATAATTTTCATAAAGAGCCATAGTTTCCCTATAAAATCTTTCAAATTTTGGATAAGATGTTGATGCATTATCAAAATAAAATGTATTTTTCATTGTCTCCCCCTATAAAAGACAAAAAAAGGCTAATTTTTTGATAAAAATTAGCCTTTTTAATCTTTTTTATATTTTCCCCTTAATTTCCAAAAATAACTTTCATCATTCTAAAGCAATATTTTTAGCACCATTATAGCACCATTTGATAAAAAATGATATTAGAAACTTTTTTATTTTTTTTTAAAAAATCTTCAAGAGGCCTCTATTTTTTAATCCTCTTCAAGATTCTATCTTTTAAATCAAAGTCTTTCTCTATTTTTTTATTAGTAAGTCTTTCTAAAGCAGATAGATTTCCATAACGACAAATATCATTCATCTCACTTTCTGTAAGAGTACTCGTTGTCTTTGACATCAATTCTTGAAAACGTCTTTTATTAGATATAAATTCCTCTATACAACTTTCCTCTTTCGTAGAGAAAAGATTATAAAAATCACTAACATAATCTTTTGGAATCACATATGGATTTTCATTTGGAATAAACATAATTTTCATATTTGAACCTCTTGTCACATGGTGAAGAGTATTCTCTGGCGATTCCCATACAGCAAAAGCTTGCTTTTCAAAAAGAATATCTGACTCTAAAATCGATACTCCATATACAATTTTTCCACCATGTAAGTCTATATATTTTGCAACAGTTTCAAAAGAATCATTAATATTGTATTTTCTTATCTGTATATTATGATCTAATTTTCTTGTTAAAAAAACATAACTTTTAGAATGGATAAATTGCTCTAATTCATTGTAAATAATTTCTGGACAGTTTAATTTTGAGTGAGATTTCATTGGTACCTCCAAAAAAATCAAATATTTTTTGATTTTACTTATATTATACCTCGTATAAGAAACATTTACAACAAATGATTGAATTTAAAACTTTTTTAACACAAACTCTTCTTTGAATCCATCTTAGTCGCTAAATATAAAAATGGAGTATCCATAGCTGCAACTATCCATTTTAATATATATGTACTTAAAAATATCTCAAACATAACTTCAAAAGAGAAAATCCCAGTAAAGGCTAAAGTTGTAAATAAAATATTATCTACTAACTGACTTACCATAGTACTTCCATTATTTCTAATCCACAAATGCTTTGGAAACTTCTCTTTTAAAATCTTATACAGATATATATCCACATGCTGAGATATTGCATAAGATACTAATCCCACTATCATAAATCTTGGGAACAATCCAAAAATCGATTTTAAATTACTATGCATCTCCAGTCCATCAGCTTCAGGAGTAAACATAAGTGCAAAATTTATCATAAATGCGATAACTATATTGGTAAAAAATCCTATCCAAATAGCTTTCTTAGCCTCTTTTTCTCCATACTTTTCAGAAAGTATATCTGTAACTAAAAATGCACTAGCATAGGGTATATTTCCTAGTGACGCATGTAAACCAAAAAGTTTAACTAAAACCATTACCTCAACACTTGCTATAAACATAGATATTGGAATCCAAATAAAAAGTCCCGTTTTTCCAAAACATTTATAAGCACCTAAAACAATAATAAAACTTAAAAACAGTTTTATTATCCATAACATCTCATTTTGTAATAACACTCCATTCATCATCATATTAATACCCCTTTAACACTATTTCATTATCTTTTTTATTTTCAGGAAAAACTCTGTGAAAGAAAAGTTCAAAGAATCTTTTCTCATCTACCTCTGTATTTATAAATACATTTGGTGTTTTTCTATAAAAATCTCCAATATCTATTAGTGTTTGCCCAATGGCTCTTCCATTTTCAACACACTCTAAATGAGTTAAAACTCCACTACATAGACTTGGTTCTATAAAATAAGCTACTGCTAAAGGATCGTTTATCACACAACCTAAAGTTCTTTCTTGCATCCAATGAAAATCAACATAAAATCCTGTTATATTGTAAATAAAATCAGCTATTTCATTTTTCATCTGCTTTAAATACTCTCTATAGTTTGGTGTTAAAACTATTTTTCTAGTTACATCTAGTGGAATAAGCTCTATTGGCTTATCTACATTTTCAAAAACAATATTTACTGATTCTGGATCTACCCAGTAGTTAAATTCAGCTACTTGAGAACAGTTCCCATTAGTTCTAAAAGCACCTCCCATAGAAACAATTCTTTCAGCTCTTTTTAAAATATCTTTTTCCCTCTCCACAGCCTTTGCTAAATTGGTCATTGGACCTAATGCTATTATAGATACATCCTCATTCTCTTTTAAAGTTTTAATAAGATAATCCACAGCTCCTAATTTAATAGCATCTTTTGGAATGATAACTTCTGGTAAAACATCCCCAACTCCATCATCTCCATGAGTATCTTGAGCTGTTACTAAATCTCTTTTAATTGGATTATTATCTCCTACGTAAATAGGAATATCCTCTCTTTTTAGTAACTTTAAAACTCGATAAGCATTAACTCCTCCAATTTCCACTGGAACATTTCCAGCACAAATAGTAATTCCAATAACATCTAGCTCTGGTGATTTCAGTGCTAAAATCAGCGCCAGTGAATCATCAATTCCCGGATCACAATCAATAATTATTCTTTTCATAACCTCTCCCTTTCTGGGATCCACACAAACAAAAAAGGCTAGAATAAACCTAGCCCCTTGCTGGTTTTTTTTACAGATGGATCTCCCAAACATCTTTTTTTATAAATTTAATTCTTAAAGAGTATATCATCTCTTTTATATTTTTTCAACTAAATATGACTATAGCTTTATAATATAAAACTTTACTCCATTTATTACAATTGCATCCTCTTTTTTCTTTCCAATCTTATCAAACTTACTGTGAGTGTATCTTCTCACTAATTTAGCTGGATAATCTTTTGAAGTTTTAATAGATATTAACTCAATTGTACTTAAAAGTTCCACTCTATCACTTGAAACTAAATAGTCATCTGCACCATAAGAAAATAAAACTCCTTTATAATAACCATCTGGTTTTATCATCTTAAAGTTAAAATTCTTTCCTGTTTGTTTTACTATGTACTGCCCTAAAGCAGATATTTTTTCTTTCATCTTTACCTCTTTTATATTGTTATTCTACTTTTATCTTTAAAAGCATTTTTTTATGTCCTGACCCACATGGAATTGTACACTTCCCTGTATATTCTCCAACTTTAGTAGGAGTTATTTCCACTGAAGCTGGTTTTCCTGGAGCTGCTTCTAAATTAAATCCTAACTCCTTTGATCCTAATCCATGATCTCCATCTTTACTCACTAAAGTCAATTTTACAGGTTCATCTTTTTTTAAAACAATCTCTTTTGGTTCATATCCCCAGTCGTAAGCTACAACTTGAATCTCTTTTCCTAAAAGTGTTGCTGATAAAAGTGTGCATAATCCTAAAATTTTAAACATCTTCATATTTTACCTCCTAAACTTAAAATAAGTTAAAAGGTATTACCACCTAAATCTCTTTTTTCATTTTTTCGCAGAATTTTTTTGCTTTAAAACTGCTTTCGTCTATATCTAGTTCTAACTTTTTTATAGAGTTATCCTCTTCAGATAAGTGAGTTAAAATAAAATATCCTAACCCTCTATTTTGATACTTTGGACAAATAAAAAGTTTCTCAACTTTAAATGTTCCCTCTTCATTTTGTGCTTTTAAAAATATAGCTCCTATTATCTCATTTTCTAAAAGCAAAACTTTCCCTATGCTATTTTCAACAATATTTTTAAAATCTTCATAACTCTCTTTTTTTAAGCTTTTTCTAAATGCATTTCTGTTTATATTCCAAAGAGTATTGCAATCACCTGCTTTAAAATCTTTAACCTCTACCATTCTTACCTCCTCTAAACATTCTTTAGTTCCCTTTCAGGTTTTCCAAAATAATATCCTTGCCCGTAACTAACTCCTATCTCTTTTAAAAATTCAAACTGTTCTCTCTCCTCAATTCCTTCTGCTACAACTTTAAGTTTTAAACTTTTTATCATATTTGTTAGCCCTAAATAAACATTTTTTCCTCTTTCACTTTCCTCATTAATACTAGAAATTAATGATTTATCAAACTTAACAACATCTATTGGTAAAGTTGTTAATAAACCTACTGTAGAATATCCTGCTGTAAAATCATCAATTGAAAGATATATTCCATTCTCTCTAAATTTATTTAATTTTACTACTACATCTTCTGCATCATTTAAAAATGTACTTTCTGTTATCTCTATCTCTAAGTTTTTTCCACTTAAAGAATACTTTTTTAAAATATCTAATATAACTTCTACTACATCTTTTCTTCTTAAAGTTTCTATTGACATATTAAAAGACATTCTAAAATTTTTATCCACGATATTATCTCTAAGAAGTTGTTTTGTCTTTTTCACCGCTTCTTCTGCTATTTTATAATCAACTTTATAAATTAATCCTAAATTTTCTGCTATTGGAATAAATTCATCTGGATAAATTTCTCCTAAAAGATTGTTATTCCACCTTGTTAAAGCTTCCGCTCCTATAATTTTTCCATCTTTTAATGCATACTTTTTTTGAAACACTGGATAAAACTCTATATTTATTGACTTACTAATTAAATTTTCGATTATTTTTTTTCTTTTTTTACTCTTTATAAAATTATATGTTGCTTCTTGTGACCAGTTTTCTCTACCCTTTTTTGCTGAATACATAGCTAAATCTGCATATTTAAAAGCATATTCCATTGAGTTCTTCTCTTTTTTTAAATAGTATCCTAAACTAAAAGATATATTATACTTTTTCATTAAATTAGAGCTTTTAAAAAGAGTTTCTAACTTCTTTATTTTGTATTTTATATTTGCTGAATAACAAGAAAATATATAAAATTCATCTCCTGATATTCTAAATATATAGTCATTTTTAAAAACCTCTTTTAATAGTTTTCCAGCTTCAATTAATACTTGATCTCCATAATCATGTCCATGTGTATCATTTAATAATTTAAAATTATTTAAATCCATAAGAAGAGTACATCCAGTTATACTATTGTTATTTTTACAAAACTCATTATAAACTCTTCTACTATATAAACCTGTTAATTCATCTTTTAATAGCTCTCTATTTTTTCTTTTATGCATAAAAACTTTAAAGCTTTGATATAATGCTAAACCTAATAATAATATACAACTCAACGTTACCAAAATAACTAAGTTTTTATGTTTTTCTTGCTCTGTTATAATCTCTTTTCTTTTATTCAACTCTGAATTTTTGAGAATATCTTTTAAATCTACCATCTCTAGTATAGCCTTATTTAAAATATCCCTCAATACTATATTATTTTTATTTAAAGCTAAGTTTATTGGTACATTTTCTAATATTCTTATATTATATTTTCTCTTATCATAAATGTCTGAGTTTAATGATAAGACTGTAGTTAACTTATTGTTCTTTAAATCTGATAACATTTCATCTCTATTTGAATAGATCTTTATATTATCTTTAAAAAAATATTCCTTTGCTACAGTTTCTTCTATTGAATTTTTTATAACTCCAACTTTTCTCTTACTTGATAAATTTTTCAGAACCTCTATCTGATATACATTTAAATCGTAAATTTTTTTAGTGAATATAAACTTTTCTTCTCTTTCAGGAGTTCTAGAAAGAGTTAGTATATCAATTTTACCATTATTAAAATCTTCATAAATAGTTGTCCATTCGATTTTTTTCGTTTTTTCTTCTTGTTTTATATTAATACTCAACTTCTTAAATAAACAATCTAATAACCCTGGAAGAACTCCTACAAATTTTTTATCTTTTACAGAATAGCTACTCACATTTTCAATATTTCCGTATGATATTTTTAAAGGTTTCATATTTTGGATATACTCTTTTTCTTCATCTGTTAATGATTTTAAAAATTTATCTTTAAACATAAACTCTTTACGCTTTTTCAACCAATTTTCCATCTTTTTACTATATTTTTCTTCCAAAGCATTATTAATTATATAATTTAAATCTTTATAACTTTTATTAACTCCAATTGAAGTTTCTGGTAATCTACTTATACTTAGTTTATTTGATTCTCCTATTGTATTTAAATTAGTATCTGCAAAATAATCTAATTTTTTTAGATTTACATCATCCACTTTTATTATTTTCATTTGCAATTCATTTTTCATTTTATATCTTTCTAAAAATTTCTCATAGATAGTATTTTTAGTTACATAGACTTTTTTTTCATTTAAATCTTCAGCTGTATTTAATTTTTTATCTCTCGATACAATAACTAGCTCTTCAGCTAAAATTTTATTTGAAAAAACTGCAAATTTTTCTCTTTCATTTGTTTTAGTTAAAAAATTTATAATATCAATTTCACCTTTTTGGAATTCATTGTATATTATATCCCAATTATCTTTTTTTATAACTATATTAAGTTGTAAATAATCTTTTAATAATTCTTCTATAATATCATTTAATGATTGATTTTCTATTTTATCATCAGCAAAATAATTATTTTTTATTCCTAATACCAATTGTTTTTCTCTTATTTTTTCTAAGTATTTTTTTTCTTTATCATTTTTAGGAACATATACATCCATTGAAATTATAAATTTAAAACTTAAAAAGAAAACTAAAAGTATCCTTTTTATACTCATTATCCCCCCTTAAAAAATTATAACCTACAATATCTTTTCCAAAAACTTTTCCATTTCTTCTTTTATTTCTGAAATAGAAAAGAATCTTATTTTTTTTAAAACTTCTAATCCATCATAATAGATAATTAAAACAGGCGTTACAAAAACTAAAAATTCTCCTGTCACTTCAGGATTCTTTTTTATATCTATTGGAAAAAATTTAGAATTTTTATATTCTTTAGAAAGCTCCTCTAACCTAGGGAGCATGATACCATCAACTCAACAACTTTTCGTTTCATCATAGATATATACAAATCCAAATTTCTCATTTTTCATATCTTTATAGTTCATATTCCCCTCCCCATAAATGAATTAATAACTTTTTCTTTCAATTATATCTTGATTTCCATTTTTTTTCTAGGAAAAACTAAAAATTCTTTTCTATTTTTTATTTTTTGGTTTTACTTGTCTTTTACCTGTTTTTTATTTTACCTTTACACTCATGCTTTATAATATTATTAAATTTAAAAATGGGGTGATTTTATGACATTTAATAAAAAAATATTGGGTTCATTGGTTTTAGCAACACTTTTAACTAGTTGTGGTTCTTCTGAAAAACCTGTATCTAAAGACAATAAAACAAAGGAGATTACAGTTTATACTGCTTTAGAAAACGAACAAATTCCTGAGTATCTTCAATCTTTTAAAGAGCAATACCCTAACATAAAACTTAATATTGTTAGAGAATCAACAGGTGTTATCGTTTCAAGAGTTTTAGCTGAAAAAGATAATCCGCAAGCTGATGTTATCTGGGGGACTGCTGCTACTGGCCTTTTAGTTTTAGATGAAGCTAATCTTTTAAAAGAGTATTCTCCAAAAGATATTGAAAAAATAAATCCAAAATTTAAAGATAACACAGGTAAAGATCCTAAATGGGTTGGAAACAATGCTTGGATGACAGCTATTTCAGTTAATACTATTGAAATGAAAAAACTAGGACTAGAGGAACCTAAGAATTTCTCAGATCTTTTAAAACCTGAATATAAAGGTTTAATCTCTATGCCTAACCCAGCTTCTTCTGGAACTGGATTTCTAACAGTCTCTGCTTTAGTTCAACTTTTAGGAGAGGAAAAAGCTTGGGAATATATGGCCAGCTTAGATAATAATATGGGTGTTTATACTCACTCAGGATCTAAACCTGCTAAAACAGCTGCATCTGGAGAGTATCCAATTGGAATATCTTATGGATATCCTGGAATAAAAATAAAAAATGATGGAGCACCTATAAATGTTTATTTCCCTAGTGAAGGTTCTGGTTGGGATTCTGAAGCTAATGCTTTAATAAATAAAAAGAATATCAAAGATGAAGCTAAGGTATTTTTAGATTGGGCTATCTCAGAAGATGCTATGAAAATGTACGCTAAATCTTATGCTATTGTTTCTAGAGATATCAATGTTGCTCCACCAAAGGGATTCCCTGAAAACCCTATCACTCAACTAATTGCTAATGATTTCTCTTGGGCTGCTGCTAACAAAGAGCGTATTTTAACTACTTGGGAAACAAAATTTGGTTCTAAAACTGAGAAAAAATAATATCTTTTTTATAAAGCTACAGAGAAATCTGTAGTTTTTTATTTTTTACAAATTCTTAACCTTTGTTTTACTCTTAGTTTACTTGGTTTTAATTTGTTTTTAACTTAGATGATGTAATATATCTTTAGATGATGAAAACGAGGAGGAGTTAATGAGTTATTTAAAGATAAAAAATGTTGAAAAAACTTTTGGTAAGTTTAAAGCATTGAACAATATAAATTTTGAAATAGAAAGAGGGGAGTTTATCTGTTTTTTAGGTCCATCTGGTTGTGGTAAAACAACACTTCTTAGAATTATTGCTGGACTTGAAAATGTCGATAGTGGTGAAATTTTTTTAAAGGATGAAAACATTACAAAAAAGCATCCAGCTAAGAGAAATATGTCAATCGTTTTCCAATCTTATGCTCTTTTTCCAAATTTAACAGTTGGAGAGAATATTGCCTATGGGATGAAGAATAAAAAAATACCAAAGGATATAATTCAAAAGAAAATAGATGAGTCACTTGAGCTTGTTGGTTTAAGAGGTCAAGAGAATAAATATCCAAATGAACTTTCAGGAGGTCAGCAGCAAAGAGTTGCACTTGCTAGAGCAATCTCTTACTCGCCAGATATTCTTTTGTTAGATGAGCCTCTTTCAGCTCTTGATGCTAAAGTAAGAGAAAAAATTAGAAATGATATAAAAAATCTTCAAAAAAAACTTGGAATTACAACTATAATGGTTACTCATGATCAAGAGGAAGCTCTTTCAATGTCAGATAGAATAATTGTTATGGATAATGCTAAAGTTGTTCAAGTGGGAACACCTCAAGATATATATGAAAATCCAGCTAACAATTTCATTGGAGATTTTATCGGAAAAGTTAATAAGTTTGAAATCAATGGAACAAAAGTTATGGCTAGACCAGAGGATATCTCTCTTGCTGATGAGCAAACAGATAACTTCTTTATGGGAACATTGGAATCTTGGGAGTATATGGGATCGTACTATAGATTAAAAGTTAATAAAAAGAACTACATTATTGAAGTTGATATCTGTAGAAATAAAATTGCTCATATTCCACTAAAAAAAGATCAACACATCTTTCTTAAAGTTGAAAGAACTTTAGGAGGAGGAGTTGAATGGAGCTAGTTTTTAAAAAAACTGAAAAACTTCTTTCAGAAAAAGTTAGAGATATTATCGTTTGGGGAATTGCAATCTTTTTCGTTGTTACTCTTCTTTTTCCACTTATCTCTTTAAGTATAAAAGCAACAGAGGACAATGCTGGAAACTTCATTGGTCTACAAAATTTTATTCAATATCTTACTAGCTCTGGAGTAGTATCCTCATTTTTCAATACAGTTAAAATAGCAACTTTAACTATGGTTATAACTTTAATTTTAGGATTTGGTTACTCTTATGGAATAGCTAGAAGTAATATAAAGGGAAAAGGTATTTTAAAATTTTTAATTCTTCTACCTATATTTGCTCCAACTATGCTACATGGTATCTCATTAGTTTACCTATTTGGAAGAATGGGAGTTATAACTACTGGATTCTTTGGTAGATTTCCTAATCTTGCAACAGATATAAATCTATACGGTTCAACTGGTATTGTAATTAGTGAAGTTATATATACTTTACCTCAAGCTTACTTAATTATCTCTATGGCACTACAAAATAGTGACTATAGACTCTATGAAGCTGCTAAAACTCTTGGAACAAGTAAAGTAAAGCAATTTTTTACAATAACTCTTCCATCTTGTAAATATGCTGTTTTTTCCACAGCTACAGTTTCTTTTATTCTTGCATTCACTGACTTTGGAGCACCTAAAGTTGTTGGTGGAAACTATAATGTTTTAGCTACAGATATTTATAAGCAAGTTATCGGACAACAAAATTTAGGAAGAGGTGCAGTTGTTAGTATCCTTCTACTTATTCCTGCAGTAATCTCATTTTTCTTTGAAAAATCTTTAGAGAAAAAACAAAGGGATACCTTTAATGCAAAATCTATGAACTATCGAATTGAAAATTCAACTGGTAGAGATATTTTCTTCTACAGTTTCTGTTGGTTTATTGGTCTTGGTATATTAGGACTTTTTATTACAGCAGGTGTCGCTTCTTTTGTTAAGATGTGGCCATATAACTTTGAACTTACTTTAAATAACTATAAATTCTTTGACTTTAATGGTGGAGCTTTCCATTTTTATAAAAACTCAATAACTATAGCAATGTTATCAGCTATATTTGGAACTATTATTGCATATCTTGGAGCATATATATGTTTAAAAACTGAGAGTTTAACTAAACTTAGAAATGTTATTAAGTTTTTCGCAATAGTACCTTTAGCCCTTCCAGGAATGGTTTTAGGTTTAGGATATATCTTTTTCTTCAATATGAACTACATTAGAATTCCACTAATTGGTTGGGTAAATAATCCATTCAATAGTTTATACGGAACTCTTTGGATCTTAGTTCTTGTAAACATTGTTCACTTTTTCTCAGTTGCTTTTATGACAGCGTCAACATCTTTGAAAAAGTTAGATAAAGAGTTTGAAATTGTATCTCTATCTATGGGTGTTCCTTGGTATAAAACATTTTTCAATGTAACTCTACCACTTACTAAACACACTATTGGAGAGATATTCATATATTACTTTGTAAACTGTATGACTACAGTTTCAGCAGCTGTTTTCCTATATACTTCAAAAACAACTCTTGCATCTATTGCAATGGTTAATCTTGATGAAGTTGGAGATCAAGCTAAAGCAGCAGCAATGGGAATTTTAATTGTTGGAACAAATCTTTTAGTAAAAACAATTTATGAAATAATTAAAAAAAGAAATTTTGGGAGGAATAAATAATGAGAAAAGAGATTAAGGCAGTTATATTTGATTGGGCAGGTACTACAGTAGATTATGGATGTTTCGCACCACTTGATGTTTTTGTTCAAGTTTTTAAAGAGATTGGTATTGAGATTACTTATGAAGAAGCTAGAAAACCTATGGGAATGTTAAAAATAGATCACATAAAAGCACTATTAAAGATGGAAAGAATACACTCTTTATGGTTAGAAAAATTTAATAGAGATTACACTATGGAGGATATTAACTCTTTATATGAAAGATTTGAAGAAGTTTTATTCGCTTCTTTAGAAAACTTTGCTGAACCTGTTCCTGGAATGTTAGATCTTCAAAAAGAGTTAAGAGATAGAGGATTAAAAATTGGAAGTACAACTGGATATACAAAAGAGATGTTAGATATTGTTGCTCCTAAAGCTAAAGCTTTTGGATACTGTCCAGATTTTAGAATCACATCAACTGAAGTTCCTGCTGGTAGACCATATCCATATATGATTTATCAAAATATGATTACCTTAGCAATTCCAAATAGGAATTCTATTATAAAAATTGGAGATACAACTGTTGATATGAAAGAGGGTAAAAATGCTGGTGTTTGGACTGTTGGTATCTTAAAGGGTGGAAGTGAACTTGGCCTTTCACAAAAAGAGGTTGAAACTATGGACCATGCTCAGTTAAAAAAATTAATGGATGCAACTGCAAAGAGATTATACTCTGCTGGAGCTGATTATGTTGTTGAGCAAGTTGGTGATTTACCACATATAATTGATGTTATAAATACTAGAATGAATTCTGAAGAGGTTATTTAAAATGAATAAAATTACATCTGAAGGGGATGTGAATACCTCTTCAAATCGTAAAAATTGGCAAGATAAAAATATAAACTATGAAACTAGTTGTGTTCTTAGAGATGATGAAGATATCTTTCTTCATCAATCTCTTTCAACTCCTTGTTTAAATGTTTTAAAAAAATCCAAAGGTATCTATCTAGAAGATATCTCTGGAAAAATCTATATGGATTTTCATGGAAATAATGTACATCAAGTTGGATTTGGAAATGAAGATGTTAAAAATGCCATTATTAATGAAATGGAAGAACTTCCCTTTTCACCTAGAAGATATACAAATAACTCTGCTATAATTTTAGCTCAAAAGCTTTCTGATAAAACAAATGGTGTTTTAAATAAAGTTCTATTTTCACCAGGAGCAACCTCTTCTATTGGAATAGCAATGAAACTAGCTAGACTTGTAACTAAAAAAGATGGCTTTCTATCTTTTTGGGATTCTTTCCATGGAGCTTCAATAGATGCTATCTCTTTAGGAGGAACTGCTCATTTTAGAAATGGTATTGGAAGTCTTCTAACTGGGTGTGAACATCTAATCCCTTATAATAGCTATAGACCCATTTTTGATGAAGATACCTTCTTAACTATTTTAGACTATACTCTAGAAAAGCATGGAGATATTGCAGCTTTTTTTATGGAAACTATTAGAAATACTGAAGTGGAGATTCCATCATATAAACTTATGAAAGGAATAAGAGATATCTGTACTAAACACAATACTCTTTTAGTTTTAGATGAGACTGCAATTGCTATGGGAAGAACTGGAAAATTCTTCGCCTTTGAACACTATGATATTGACCCGGATATTGTTGTCATTGGAAAAGGACTTGGCGGTGGAATATTTCCAATCTCTGCTCTTTTAACAAAAGATGAATTTAACATTGGTCAATATACATCTTTAGGGCACTATACTCATGAGAAATCCTCTGTTGGATGTGCTGCTGCTAATGCTGCCATAGATTTTATTGATAATAATAATATTTTAGAAAAAACATCTAATATGGAGAAATTTGTTTTAGATAGATTAAATATATTAAAAAATAAATATGAAATTATCGGTGATGTAAGAGCTATTGGGCTACTCTTTGCAATTGAACTTGTAAGAGATAGAAAAACAAAAGAAAAAGCTGAATCTGAAGCTGATAGAATTCTTTATAATTGCCTTGATTTAGGTCTTAGTTTCAAAGTTTCTAGTGGAATATTAACACTATCACCACCACTTATTATTGAAAAACATGAACTTGAAAAAGCTCTTGAAATTCTTGAAGAGAGTATAAAAATTGAAAATATAAAACTATTTGGAGGAAACAACAATGAATAACAATAACTTAACAGATAAACCATATATTCTTTTAACACCTGGACCACTTACAACATCTTCTGGAGTTAAATCAGCTATGCTTAAAGATTGGTGTACTTGGGATAACGAGTATAACTCTTTAGTTCAAGATATGAGAAAAAGAGTTTTAGATGTTGCTGAAGCTGGAGATGACTATACTATGATTCCTATGCAAGGAAGTGGAACTTTCTCTGTTGAGGCTGTTTTAACTAGTGTTATTGGAGAGAATGAAAAAGTTTTAATTCTTTCAAACGGTGCATATGGAGATAGAATGAAAACTATTTGTGATACAGCAAAAGTTAAAAATACTATCTATAAAATTGAGCAAACTGAAACTTATGATTTATCTCACTTAGAATCTATTTTAAAGGAAGATAAAGAGATTACTCATGTTGCTGTTGTTCACTGTGAAACTACATCAGGAATTTTAAATCCAATTAAAGAGATTGGAGCAATTGTTAAAAACTACAATAAAACTTTTATAGTTGATGCTATGTCTAGTTTTGGGGGAATTCATTTTAGCATTCCTGAGTACCAAATTGATTTTTTAATTAGTTCATCTAACAAATGTATCCAAGGAGTTCCTGGTTTTGGATTTATTATAGCTAGAAAATCTGAACTTTTAAAATGTGAAGGAAAGGCTCGTTCTCACTCTTTAGATATATTTGATCAATGGAAAGTTATGGAAAGTGGAAATGGAAAATGGAGATTCACTTCTCCTACTCATGTTGTAAGAGCCTTTTATCAAGCTCTTTTAGAATTAGAGGCTGAAGGTGGAGTTAAAGCTAGAGAAAAAAGATACACAGAAAACCAAGATAAACTTGTTAAAGGTATGGACACTCTTGGATTTAAAGCTATTATCACTTTAGAAAAACAATCTCCTATTATAACTACATTCTATGCTCCAAATCATCCTGATTATAAGTTTGAAAATTTTTATTCAAAACTTAAAGAGCAAGGATTTGTTATATATCCTGGTAAGTTAACAAAAGAGGAGAGTTTTAGAATCGGTAATATTGGAGAGGTTTATCCTACAGATATTGATACTTTAATCAACTCTATTAAAAACTCTATGTTTTGGAGATAATATATGTTAATGGAAGAGCGTAGACAACTGATCTTAGATGAAATAAATATTAAAAATATAGTTTATGTTAAAGAGCTTGCGAAAAGATATAGTGTGACTATGGAAACTATCAGAAAAGATTTAGAAGATATTATAAATGAAAATAGTGAGATTAGAAAAGTTTATGGAGGAGCCCTAAAAAGCTCCTCTAACATAGTTGATGAAAGTTATAGTTTAAGAAATGAACTTTTTTCTAACGAGAAGAATATTTTAGCTAAAAAAGGTGTTTCCCTTATCAATGATGGTGATTCAATCTTTTTAGATGCTGGAACTACAATTTCTAAAATGATTCCTTATTTAAAAAATAAAAAAAATCTTAAAATTGTTACTGTTTCTCTCTCTGTTATCAATGAGTTTGTAAATTTTTTCAGTAGTATTGACCATACTCACTCTATATTTCTAATTGGTGGAGAGGTTAAACTAAATCTTTTATCAACATCTGGAGTTAAAACATCTCTAGATATTAGTAACTATTTTTTTGATAAAGCATTTTTAACCTTAGATGGTTTATCTTTAAAAAATGGTGTTACTTCACACAATCATGATGAAGCATTGGTTACTAAAACTGCTTTAAAGCACTCTTTAGAAAATGTTTTTTTAGTTACAGATGAAAAGTTCGATACTTCTAAATTTTATAAAGTTTGTGACTTAAATCAAGTTAACTTCATTGTATCAGTAAATCCAGAGAATAATTTTTTAAAAAATTTAGTTAAAAATTTTAATATAAATCTCTATTAATGTGTTATAATTTTTTTATTAAATAACGGAGGTAGACTATTATGAAAAAAACACTGTTTGTACTTAAAAATTGTGATAGTTGTGATGTAGTTAAAAGTTTATTCAATAATAGACATGATTTAGCTATCTATGATTTGACTGAAGCTAAAGATCTAGCACAAAAACTTAATGTTACTGCTGCACCTACTTTAGTAGTTGAAGATTGGGAAAGTGTTACTAACTACGTTGGAATTGAAAAAATTAAAGAATACTTAAGTGATGAACCTACACCAAATTATCCTTGTGTTTGTTCTGAATAGTTTTACTGATTAAGGGGGATTTTATGATTGAATTTAAAAATGCATTAAAAAATGGAGATTTAGAGAAATTAAAAGTTAAATTAGAAGATGGAATCGATGTTAATGACAGAAGTGGTGAGTACAGATATCCTATACATAAAGCTGTTTTATTAAAAGATACTAATATTGTTAAACTATTTTTAGATTATAATGCAGATATTAATATCCAAGAACCACTACAAGGTAATACACCTATTAATCTTGCTATTTTTAATAAAGATTTACAAATGGTAAATTTTTTAAAAGAAAATGGTGCCAATTTAGATATTAAAAATAGTTGGGGAATGACATCTTTAGAATACGCTATATACCTTAAAAATAATATGAGTTTCGATGATATAGATAACATTATTGAAACTTTAAAATAAAAAAGAGCATTTATATTTTTAAATGCTCTTTTTTTTGTCCTTCATATATGCTTAACTCTCCACTAAATAGGTAAGCCATTGCACAAGCTACAAAAAGATAGCCTGCCATATTATAACCAAATATCTCTATTCCTATTAAAAATGATGCTAAAAATGTATTTGTAGAAGATGCAAATACAGCACAATATCCAATTGCTGCTAAAAACTCCACAGGAATACCAAACCAACCTCCTAATACTCCTCCTAAACATGCTCCTATAGCAAAAATTGGTGTGACCTCTCCCCCTTGAAATCCTATTCCTAAAGTGAATATAGTAAAGAACATCTTTAATATCCAGTCATATGAATATAACTGCTCCTTTGAAAAAGCTATATCAATTAGATTAGTTCCTAATCCACTATATCTCCCTCCATAAACTAACCAAATTAAAAAGCCTAATATTATTCCTCCAAAAAATATTTTTTTTATAGGATCTAAACCAACCATATATTTATTCTTTTTAAAATTTTTTAAGAAAAAAGCAAAGCAATACCCTGCAACTGCAAATATAAACGTCGCCATTAAAAACATTGTTATATCTCTCATATCATTTTTAGGAAACTTCTCTATTAAGAAATGGAAATGCTTCATCTCAAAATACTCTGATACACCAAAGGCTGTATACGCTGCTAAAAATGCTGGAAACAAAGCTTTGTATTCAACAACACCCATATTTAAAATCTCTAAAGAAAATATTGTTGCAGCAAATGGAGTTCCAAAAAGTCCTGAAAATCCAGCTGATATCCCTGTTGAAATAAGAATTTTTTTTAAATCATCTATATTTAACTTTATTTTTTTCTCTACATATCTTGTTATTGTATTTGCTACCGTTGCACCTATTTGTACTGCTACTCCCTCTCTCCCAGCTGAACCTCCAAAAAGATGAGTCGCCCATGTTGATATAATAGAAAATGGAATTAATCTTTTAGGAATAATTACATTTTCCATATGTGCTGCTTCAAATACATAACCCATCCCTTTTAAAGAACCCTTTCCATATTTTTTATATAAAAATATCATTGAAACTCCCACAAAAGGTAAAAAAATAATTAATTTATTAAAATATTCCACTCGTAGATTTGCTGCTAATATCAACCCTTTTGAAAAAAATACATCTATAAATCCCACTATTAATCCTGTTATAATTGAAAAACCTGAAAAAAATAGAGCTCTAACTATTCTGTCTTTCATCTTTTCCTCCTCTCTATTTACTTTCAGTTACATTTACATCTAAAATATTAAATGGAACATTTACTCCCTCTTTGTTAAATACTTCTAAAATATATGCCATTAACTCTCCTCTAACTTTATAGTAACCATTTGTTGGAGTCCAAACCATAAATAGAATATTTATACTTGAATCTCCATACTCCATTGTATGTATAAAGTTTTCCCTATCTCTATTTAATCCTTCATAGGTATTTGCTATATTCTCCAATATACTAATTACTTTTTTCATATCAGAATCATAAGATACTGATAGCATTAATTTTATACGTCTAAAAAGGTTTGCATCATAGTTTATAATATTTCCGCTAATCATTACATTATTTGGAACTATAACTCTTCTTCCATCTAAACTAGTTATATATGTTGAAAACACCTCTATTTTAGCAACCTCTCCCATTACACCATTTATTTTTATGAAATTTCCTATACTAAAAGGTCTTGTAAAAAATAGCACTACTCCACCAGCTAAATTTGATAGAAACTCTTTTAAAGAGATACCTACACCTAAACCAATGGCACTGATCATAGTAGCTATTGATGCTTCACTAAAACCAAATGCTAATAATCCTATCAAAAAAAACATTACATTTAACCCTAATTTTGTAACTGATTTAGTAAACTGCTTTGTATTAATATCCTGATTAACTACTGGAATTTTATCTATATACTTATCAACTTTTTTCGTAAAATATGAACCTAAATACAATATAATTATAAAAACAAATGTTCTAATTAAAAATTCAATTGCATCATGACCCAGTGTCTGTAGCAATGGCTCCCCTGAACTATTTTTTATTTGTAGTAAACTATTAACTGTTTCCATATTACTTCCTCCTAAAATATACTTTCTCTATAATTTATATTATAGATTCAATAAATATATCCTTTAATTTTTTTATAAATTTAAAAGGAAATCTATAATTTTTTTGTAAAAATATTACAGATACATTAACTAGCATAGGAGGTATTTTTTATGGAAAAATGGAGATGTAAAGTTTGTGACTGGATTTATGACCCTGCTACAGGAGATCCTGATAATGGAGTTGCGGCAGGTACTGCTTGGGAAGCTGTTCCTGAAGATTGGGTTTGCCCTATCTGTGGTGCTGGAAAAGACGAGTTTGAAAAAGAATAATTTTTTTACTGGGGTACTTTTTAATACCTCAGTTTTTTTTACTTTTAAAAATATAAAAAAAATTTAGGAGGTTGTCTATGTCTATGTTTTGTTTTCAATGTCAAGAAACTGCTATGAATAAAGGATGTACTGTTAGAGGGGTTTGTGGTAAAGCCTCTGAAACTGCTAATTTACAAGATTTATTAATACATATGGCTAAAACTGTTTCTGCTTATATTGAACTTTTAAATGATAAAATTCCTATAACTAACGACTTGCACCGATGGGTTGTAAATGCTCTTTTTGTTACAATTACCAATGCTAACTTTCACGATGAAGCTATTATAAGGGAGATTGAAACTGGAGAAGCTTACAGAACTGCTTTAGAAATAGAGCTTTTAAATAATAAAATCTCTGTTCCTGAAAAATATGCAAAATATATCAATTGCCCAACTGATCTTAGCTCAGATGATTCACTTTTAGATTATGCTGAAAAAGTTGGTGTATTGAGAACTGAAAATGAAGATATTCGTTCTTTAAGAGAAACTATCATATATGGATTAAAAGGAATGTGTGCTTATGTTGAGCATGCTTTTAATTTAGGATATGAGGATGTTTCTATATATAGATTTATCGAAGAAACACTAGCTAATGTCGATGATGATTCTTTATCTATTGAAGCATTAGTTCAAATGGTTTTAAATGTTGGTAAAGTGGGTGTTGATGCTATGGCTCTTTTAGATAAAGCTAACACAACATCATATGGACATCCTGAAATAACTAAAATCAATATTGGAGTTAGAAATAAGCCTGGAATCTTAATATCTGGACATGATCTAAAAGATTTAGAAATGCTTTTAGAGCAAACTAAAGATACTGGTGTTGATGTTTACACTCACTCTGAAATGCTTCCTGGTCATGCATATCCATTTTTTAAAAAATATGATAACCTTGTAGGTAACTACGGTGGGTCTTGGTGGCATCAAACAAAAGAATTTGTTGATTTTAATGGTCCTGTTTTATTTACAAGTAACTGTTTAGTACCTCCTAGAGGAACTCTAGCTGAATATCTTGAAAGAGTTTATACTACAAACTCTGCTGGTATGGAAGGATGTGAACATATTCTTGCTGATGAAGATGGATTTAAAGATTTTAGTGAAATTATTGAAAAGGCAAAAGCGTGTAAACCGCCTGTTGAAATTGAACATGGTGAAATTATTGCTGGTTTTGCTCATAATCAAGTTTTAGCTTTAGCTGATAAAATTGTTGATGCTGTTAAATCTGGAGCAATAAAAAAATTCTATGTCATGGGTGGTTGTGACGCTAGAATGCAAGACAGAAAATATTATACTGAATTTGCTTTAGCTCTTCCTAAAGATTCTGTAATACTTACAGCAGGTTGTGCTAAATACAGATATAATAAATTAGACTTAGGAGATATTGGTGGTATCCCTAGAGTTTTAGATGCTGGGCAATGTAATGACTGTTATTCTCTAGCTGTTATTGCACTCAAATTAAAAGATGTTTTTGAGTTAGATGATGTAAATGATTTACCAATAGTATTTAATATTGCATGGTATGAGCAAAAAGCTGTTTTGGTTCTCCTATCTTTACTATATCTTGGATTTAAAAATATTCATGTAGGTCCTACTATTCCTGCATTTTTAAGTTCTAATGTTCTTCAAGTTCTAATTGATAACTTTAATTTAGGAACAATTAGTAATGTACAAGATGATTTAAAAAATTTTTAATAATTAAAAAAAAGGCAAATGTTTAATTTGCCTTTTTTAATATCTGTTTCATCTCTTTTATCTCTTCATCTTGGCTCAAAATAATTCCATTGGACATTTTTATCAGTTCTTTATTTTTTCCAAACTTCAAATACTCTTTAGCCATACTTACAGCTCCTTCATGATGAATAATCATATTTTGTAAATAGCTTTTTGTTATCTCTTCAGCATTATTTGCTTGTCCATCATAAGATTTCATACTTTTCATCATTTTAATCATTATCTTCTTCATTTTAGGAAGAAACTTTTCATTATCATTTCCTCTTAACTCTCCTGATTCTAATAGTTTTTGCATAAACTCAACCTCTTTTTCTTGAGCACGAACTATTCTATCAGCTAAATTTTTAACTTCTGTATTTTGAGTATACTTCAAAACACCTATACTTGATATTATTGCAGCTTCATGATGAGGTATCATATATATTACAAAATTATTTCCAACGTCTTTTGTTAAAAACAGTTGTGAACTATTTGACATCATGAGGCTATGAGCATATTCATCATACTCCTTAAACCCTTTTAAGTTTTGTGGAATAACATCCTTTAAAGGTGTAAGTACTGTATATATTTTACTATCTGATTTTATCTCATAGTTTAACATCTTTTGTAGATGGCTGTCATTTAAGTCATTACTGTACGAATTTAAAGAAACTGTTGAAAACAAAGCTGCAATTCCTACCATTATATTTATATTTTTAAAATCCATTTTCAAACCTCCTTGTATTAAAGTCTGTGATTTATTATTAAATGAAACCTAGGTAATTCCTTTTTAATTTTAAAGGATTTTTATAATAAACTTGTAAAAGTAAGTTAAGTACTACATTAAACAACTGAGGAGGATTTTTTATGTATGATTTTTTAAAAAATTTAGATCCTGTTTTACAGGCTCTTTTGGCCACTTTATTTACATATTTTGTAACAATGCTTGGAGCTGCTATGGTATTTTTCTTTAAGACTATAAATCAAAAAGTATTAAATGGAATGCTCGGATTCGCTTCTGGTGTTATGATTGCAGCTTCTTTTTGGTCACTATTGAATCCTGCCATTGAATTAGCAGAAAATATAGGTTTACCTGGATGGAAACCAGCTGTTATAGGTTTTCTTTTTGGTGGTATTTTTCTTTGGTCTATTGATAAATTTTTACCTCATCTTCATCAAAATCAACCTATATCAAATGCAGAAGGAATTTCTACAAAATGGAGAAGAAGTATTCTTTTAGTTTTAGCTATAACTCTTCACAATATTCCTGAAGGATTAGCTGTTGGTGTCGCTTTTGGTGCTTTAGCTGTAACTGGACCTGAATCTTCATCTACACTGGTTTCTGCAATGGCTTTAGCTATTGGTATAGGTCTTCAAAATTTTCCAGAAGGAGCCGCTGTTTCTATTCCTTTAAGAAGAGATGGAATGAGTAGAAGAAAAGCCTTCTTCTATGGACAGGCTTCCGGTATTGTTGAACCAATAGCTGGTGTTATCGGTGCTATTTTTGTTATTAAAATGACTTTTTTACTTCCTTATGCACTTGCTTTTGCTGCTGGTGCTATGATATACGTTGTAGCAGAAGAACTTATTCCAACTGCTAAAGAGATTCGTCATGATGATTCAGGAACTATCGGAGTTATGTTTGGTTTTGCTCTAATGATGTTTTTAGATGTGGCATTAGGTTAAATAGTTTAATAATAAAAAAATGGAGCTACTTCTGAGCTCCATTTTTATCTTTTTCTACTTTCATTATTATAACCGTCACTTTATTTGTATATTTAGATAACTCATTATAATCTTTTTCTACCTGATCCCAATCTGGTTTTGGTCTCTCTATCTCTTTTGCTATTTTAGAACTCAAGTATTCCATTCTTTCAAGCTCTCTATCTGACATCCCTTTTTTTATGGCTTTCATAACCTCTTTTTCATCCATAGAATTTGATGATACATCATCATCTAAAACCATATCTGACATTAATTCGTTATTTATTTCCTCTTCAAAATTTGGTTCACTTTTATCAAGTCCACCCTCTTTTAGGGTTCTCATCATATTTACTGCCATTTTATTCGTATACATTGATAATTCATTATACAAATCTTCAACTTTAGTCCAGTCTGGTTTTTCCTTTTGAACTTCAGCATCCACTAATTCACCAATCTCATTCATTTTCTCCATATTCTCCGAGTCCTCTCCTAGATTTCCCATAACATTTTGAATAAACTGTTCGTTGGCCATATTAGATACTGATACATTTTCAATTGTTGGAGCATTCGTATTTAAATTATTTGTTTCCTCTGCAGAAAAAGATGTAATTGATAACATCATAGATAAGACAATTAAAATAATTTTCATCTTTTTATCTCCTTTTAATTTTATATAATCTTTGTTATATACTACCAAAAGAGAAGTTAAATTCTTTGAAATTAATATAATTTTTACAAATTTATTTAAATATCTATTGGAGCACCTGGGCCTAATGGTATCCCTAAGTATATCCAAATAATAGCCATAATAATCCACATTATTAACATAGCTATAGTATATGGAAGCATCAAAGATATCACAGTTCCTACTCCTGAGTCCTCTTCATACTCCTGAGCTAAACCAAGAACTATTGGCATATATGGAAATAGAGGTGATATTACATTAGTTGTAGAGTCACCTATTCTATAAAGCATCTGAGTTAAAGCAGGATTATAACCTAACATATAAAACATAGGTATAAATATTGGAGCTAATAAAGCCCATTTAGCTGATCCACTTCCAATAAAAAGATTTATAAATGCCGAAAGTAATATAAACATCACAAATAAAGGTATTCCTCTTAAGTTAAGATTTTTTAGTAAATCTGCACCCTCTACAGCTAAAACAAATCCAAGTTTACTCCAGTTAAAATATGCTATAAATTGACCAATCATAAAAACTAAAACAATATAACTAGACATATCTTTTATTCCTAAAGTCATGTATTTAGGAATATCTGACATATCTTTTATCTTTCCAACGCCCTTTCCATAAGTTATTCCTGCTATTAGAAAAAGTATCAATAATAGTGGAATTATTGCATTTAATAGTGGTGAATTTAAAAGAGAACCTGTTGTTGGATTTCTTAAAAAACTATTTTTAGGATAAACAATTGCTACTAAAAACAGAATATACATACTCACATAGATTCCTGCTTTTTTTAGTGCTTTTTTTTCTACTTGATTAACTGCCTCTCTTTCAATTATCTTTTTACCTGTATATTTTCCTAATCTAGGTTCTATAATTTTCTCAGTTACAACTGTTCCTACTATTGCTAATAAAAATGTAGATACTCCCATAAAATACCAGTTATCCACAACTGAAACAGTTATATTTGGATTTACAATTTTCATAGCTTCTGTTGAAATTCCAGCTAATAGAGCATCTGTTCCTGCTACAATTAGATTTGCACTAAAACCAGCTGTTGTTGCAGCATAACCTACAGCTATTCCAGCTAGAGGATGCTTTCCTAAAGAGCAGAATATAAAAGCTGATATTACAGGAACTACAACAATAGCTGCATCTGATGCTATATTTCCACAAATACCAATTAACATAATCATAAACGTAATAACCTTTGGAGAACTATTAAGAATAGTATTTCTCATAAAAGCTGATACTAAACCAACATGCTCAGCTAATCCAATTCCCAAAGTCATAACTAAAACTAAACCTAGAGGTGAAAATCCTGTAAAATTCTTTATTGTATTTTGTAACATGAAATTTATACCCTCACTAGAAAGTAAATTTTTTACTTTTACAACTTCATTTTTAACAGGGTCTATTACACCAACGTCTAAATAATTTAATCCCCAAGATAGTAAAATAATAAAAACACTTAAAAAGAAAAAAAGCATAAATGGATGTGGAATTTTATTTCCAACCTTTTCTATCCAATCTAAGATACCATGTTTTTTTCTTTCATTTACTTTTCCCATTAACTCCCCTCCTACTATCATTTAATTTAGACAAGTGTACCTCAAGAGTTCTGATAACACAATTATATTCTTTGTATCTAAAGTATTGATAAAATAAATGTGACAAAAGTACAAAAAATATGGTATTAATTTAAGTAACAATTCTAGGGGAGTGATTATATGTTAAATAATTTAAATACTCATCGAAACTATCTACACACGATACCAGAAATAGCATTAAACGAATTTAAAACTGCTGAGTATATTAGAGAGGTTTTAGATAAAGAAAAGATAGAGTACCATTGTGTTGGAACAAGTACTGTTGCCTTTATTCCAGGAGAAAGTGAGAAATGTATCGCTTTTAGAGCTGATATTGATGCTTTGCCATTAACTGAAGAAAGCACTAATCCTTTTAAATCTAAAACTCCAGGTATGATGCACGCATGTGGGCATGATGGACATACAGCCATGCTTTTAACTTTTATTCAGGAGATTAAACTTTTAATATCTAAAGGAACAAAATTAAAAAAATCTTTAGTTTTTATATTTCAAGCTGGTGAAGAGGGAGCTGGTGGAGCTAGATTTATTGTAGCTGATGAGTACTACAAATCTAAAAATATAGAAGCTATATACGCTTTACATGTATATCCTGAGATTAAAGTTGGAGAGTTCGCTGTAAAATCTGGTTTTGTATCTCTTCAAAATATAAATTTAGATATTGTTTTAACTGGAAAAGGGTGTCATGGTGCTCAACCTCATAAAGGTATTGATTCAATACTAATTGGAGCTAAATTAGTAGAAGCCTATCAATCAATTAAATCTAGAAATATACCATCTTATGAGCATTTTTTACTTACAATTGGAGCTTTCCATGCTGGTACAGTTAGAAATATTATTCCTGGAACTGTTAATATGCTTGGAACTATTAGACTTGAAAATATATCTTTAATACCTTTTATCCAAGAAAGAATGGAGCATATTAATAAAGGGTTTGAACTAGCTTTTGATGTAAAAATTGATATGAAATTTCAACCTTTTTATCCACCAGTGGTTAACGATTCTAATCTTTTTGAAAAAGCTCTAAAAGCTTTAAAAGATAAAAAAGTTTTTACTGATATCTCTTTAAGTGGATCTGAAGATTTCTCTTTTTATTCGCAAAATGGAACTCCTGGATTATTGGCATTAGTTGGTATTAGAGATGAAGAAAAAGGACATGTTTGTGCTCTTCATAACAATCGATTTGATTTTGAAAATGAAGCTTTAATACACGGTGTTGAGTTCTTTAAAAATTTACTTCAAGAAAATAACGCAATTTAACTCTATTTTAAAGGAAGTCTTTAAGTTATTTTTAATAATAGAACATAACTATATTATGTATTATTTAGGAGGTTTTTTTCATGAAAAAATATGTTTTAGTATGTTCTTTTATTATTTCAGCTTTTACTTTTGCTGCATCACATGATAATCATCAAGATCATGTTCAACAAAATACAATGAATGATATGCCTATGATGCAATCTCAAAATAATAATTGTCCTACATGCAATAATATGATGCAAAATATGACACAGATGCCTGGTTGGAAAAGTGACAAAAAAATGATGAAAAGTAATATGATGTATGCAACACCTGAGATGCAAAAAAATATGATTGATATTGAGCAAAAACAGCTAGATATAAAAAAAGCAATGTTAGATGATAAAGTTGATTGGAATAAAGTTGAAAAACTTAATAAAGAGATTGGAGAGATTAGAGCTAAAATGCAGACTGAAATGATGAAGAATCAGTATGAGATGATGAAAGCTACTCCTACTACAACACCTGCAAAACAATAATAATATTTAAAAATGAAGAGAGCCTACTCTTGGCTCTCTTCATTTTCATTATTCATCCAATTTAATAATCTCTCATAATTTTCTTTTGCATCTTTTAAACCTAAATTATAAAGGGCTTTAATTTTATTTAAATCTCTTTCTAATCTATCTACGACCACTATCTCACTAGGCCTAAAAACAAAAACATCTCCTTTATTTTCCAGCTCTTGTATATCTTTTAAAGTTCTATTATAAACTAAATGACGTTTTATTAATGCTTCTGCTACTTTAGGATATTTTCTATAATACAATTTTATTAGTGGCTGTAATTTTAAAGGCTCTTTTTTATATCCTTCATCCTCTGTTAAAATAACAACATTTTTACTATTTCCATCTAATATTGACTGAGCTATTGGAATTGGTGAAGCTATTCCACCATCTAAATATATCTTCTCATTTATTGTTGTCTCTTTAGAAAAAAATGGTAAACTCCCTGATGCAATTAGAGATTCTAAAAGATCATCTGTTCCTTTAAAATCTTTTTTAGAAAAAAATTCTGTTCTTCCTTTTATGCAATTAAATGCTCCCACTTTAAATTCTAAATCACAATTATAAAATGTTTCAAAATCAAAAGGTGCTAGCTCATAGGTCATTTTTCTATATGCAAAATCTACATTTATATAACTTCCATTTTTTATTAAATATTTATATCCCATATATCTTTCATCATTTAAATATTTTAAAATAATATCAATATTTCTTCTTTTCTGTCTCGAAGCATAAGATGCTGAATAAATTGCACCTGCTGAAACTCCAATTGTATATTTAAAATGCAACTGTTTAGATAAAAAATAATCTAAAATTCCAGATGTATAAGCTCCTCTTAACCCTCCACCTTCTAAAACTAATCCTATATTATCCATAAAAAATCCTCCTAAAGCACAAACTAATATTCACTATATTGTACTTTTAATTCAGATATTTTCTTTCTTTATATTTTATTTTTCTATGAGTTTTAATATTCTTTGACTTTTAACTTTTTTTCTTTTAAAATTATAATAAAACTCATCGAGGGGGTCATGTATGATAAAAAAATTTATAAGTTATTATAAACCTTATAAAAAACTATTTTTTCTAGATTTACTTGCGGCTATTACCGTTTCTGTTTGTGATTTAATCTATCCTATGCTAAGTAGAGTTGCTGTAAATAACTATATTCCTAATAAAAACTATCGAAGCATTTTAATTTTAGCAATTACACTTTTTGGGATATATATCATAAAACTTATTTGTAATTACTTTATGAATTATTGGGGACATGTAGTAGGTGTTCGAATGCAAGGAGATATGCGAAAAGATGTTTACACAAAACTTCAAAATTTCCCAATTAAATATTTTGATAATACTCAAACTGGAAGTATTATGTCTCGAATTGTAAATGATTTACAAGAAGTTTCTGAACTTGCTCACCATGGACCTGAAGATCTTTTCATATCAGTCATCATGATTTTTGGTTCTTTTTTCCTTCTTTTAAATATCAATATTCCACTAACACTTATAGTTTTTTCAGTTATTCCATTTATAGTTTGGTTCACTATTAATAGAAGACAAAGAATGTCTGATGCATTTTTACAAACACGTGAAAAAATTGGAGCTATTAATTCAACTTTACAAAATAGTATTAGTGGAATTAGAGTTTCTAAAGCTTTTGTTAATAAAAATGATGAATTAGAAAAATTTAAAAAAAGTAATGTGGAGTTTAAGACAGCTCGTGAAGGTGCATATAAAGTTATGGCTGAATATGTTTCAGGAATGACTTTTCTTACAGATATGTTAGATTATCTTGTATTAGTTTTTGGAGCTATTTTTACATATCAAGGTAAAATTAATTTTGGTGATTTTTTAGCTTATCTTTTATATATTAGAATTTTTAGTCAACCTATAAAAAGACTTGTTGGCTTTGTTGAGCAGTATCAAAATGGTATGAGTGGATTTAAACGTTTCAAAGAGATGTTAGACGAGGATATTGAAAAGGATTCCGCAGGTGCTAAAGAGTTAAAAGATGTTAGAGGTAATATTAAATTTGAAAATATCTATTTTAGTCATGATAAAAAAAATATTTTAAAAGATTTTTCCCTTAACATAAAAGCTGGTGAAACTTTAGCTCTTGTAGGACCTTCTGGTGGTGGAAAAACTACTATTTGTAATTTAATTCCTAGATTCTATGATATAGATAGTGGAGATATCAAAATTGATTCACAAAGTATCTATAATTTTAAAATTGATTCATTAAGAAAAAATATTGGAATAGTTCAACAAGATCCATTTCTTTTCACTGGAAGTATTAAAGAGAATTTAACTATTGGAAAGCCCGATGCCACTGATGAAGAGATTATTGAAGCTGCTAAAAAAGCTAATATTCATGACTTCATTGAAACATTACCAGATGGTTATAATACGGAAGTTGGAGAAAGAGGAGTAAAACTTTCTGGTGGTCAAAAGCAAAGAATTGCTATTGGAAGAATCTTCTTAAAAAATCCACCAATTTTAATACTAGACGAAGCTACATCTGCTTTAGACAATATAACTGAACAACTTATTCAAGAATCTTTAGATGAACTTTCTAAGAACCGTACAACTATAGTTGTTGCTCACAGATTATCCACTGTTAAAAATGCTGATACTATAGTCGTTTTAACAGACGATGGTATTGTTGAAGCAGGAACTCATGATGAATTAATTAATAATAAAGGGTTTTATTACAATCTACACTTAGGCATCTTACAATAATATTATTTAAAGGAGAATTATGAGAAAATTTATTCAAAAATATTTTACTTTGCTACTTGCTATAAACTTTATATTTGTATTTAATATTTCCTTTAGTAATAATAATAATAATATTATTACTGTAGCACAGGGTTCAAAACCTAAATCATTAGATCCACACACATTTAATGAGTTTCCAACTCTTGGTATCACAGAACATATTTTCAATACTTTAGTTACTCTTGATGATAAGGGAACTCCTATACCTGAATTAGCTGAAAGTTTTGTCTATCTCTCTCCTACAGAGATCTTATTTACTATTAGAAAAAAAGTTAAGTTTCATAATGGTGATATATTGACAACAGATGATGTCATTTTTAGTTTAGAGAGAATGATGGAGAAACCTGGAAGTAGAGTTATATTAAAAGATATTAAATCAGTTGCTAAAACGTCAGATGATAAAGTTCTTATAACTTTACATGAACCGTCAGCACCATTTTTAGCTAATTTAACTCTTCCTATAGCTGCTATTATGAATAAAAATTACGTAATGGCTGGAAATAACGTTGCATTAAATCCAATTGGTACTGGTCCTTATATGGTTACCAATTGGGGAGATGGTGATAAAATTGTTATGAGTAGTTTTAAAGATTATTTTAAAGGAGCACCTAAAAATAATGGCCTAGTTTTTAAAATAATCACTGAAAATACTAGTCGTTTAGCTGCTTTAGAAACTGGTGAGGTTGATATTATTTATGCTATATCTCCCATTGATTTTCAAATTGTAGAAAAAAATCCCAATCTGAATCTGCTTCATAAAACTACAACAACGACAGAGTTAATGGTTTTAAATGTTCAAAAAGATGGTTTAGATAATAAAAATATTCGAAAAGCCATTCATATGGCTATTGATAAAGCTGGAATTTTAGAAGCTATATTTCTAAATAGAGGCTCTATTGCAACCTCTCCAATAAATCCAAATATTTTTGGAAGTTACCAAAATTTAAAACCAATAGATAACGATATAAAAAAAGCGAAAGAGATTATTGCCAATGAAACTAAAGAAAAAAAACTTCCAATTTTTAAAATTTGGACAAGTGAAAATATAGTAAGAGTTCAAATAGCTCAAATTATACAAGCTAATTTAAAAGAGATTGGAATCGAATCAAATATTGAAATTGTTGAGTGGGGAACATTTCTAAAGAAAACTTCAGAGGGTGCTCATGATATTCTTTTAACTACATGGATTTTAGGTGTTAGTGATATTGATACTGTAGTTACTACTCTATTCCATTCAAACTCAATTGGAGCTGAAGGAAATAGATCTTTTTATAGTAATCCAATTTTAGATAAAGAGATTGATTTAGCTCGTACTACTACTGACATAGAAAAGAGAAAAATATATTATAAAAATGTTCAAGAGATTATTTTAGATGAAAATCCAATAGTTCCATTAGTTTATAAAATTGATGGAATTGGAATCAGTAATAAAATTCATAATTTCCAATATAACAAAGCAAGTATGAGAAACTATTATGAAGATATGAAAAAAGTAGATGTTAAATAACATCTACTTTTTAGTTATCATCTCTATTAAATCTTTAATAGTTTCGTTTAAATATTGACCTTTTAAATAGTCCATTTTTACATCTTCATAAACAAACTTTTTAATCTCTTTTGGTCTCTCTACAAAAATATCTCCACAAACTTCAAACTCCTCTGTTAATGGAACAATAAAAGGAACTTTAAACTCCTCTACTTCCATTAAAGGTTTTAAAAATTTCTCTCCTCTAGCTTTAGTTATAATAGCCATATCAAAATTTGGATTTAACTCACAAAACTTTTTCAATACAGTTACATTTAATTGAAAGTCCATGCACCATGGCTCTCCTGAAACTAAGAAGTTTATTTTTTTTTCAATATTTTTTACAATATTGATTTCATCTTCAGTCATAGTTATTCTTGAATAATTCTTAGGAATTCTATCTCTTTCACTTTTTATTCCTGTTCCCATAAAAGCATCAAAATTCATTCCTGCTGAATAAAGAGTTTTCATATCCATTAATCTCACCCCATATTTTCTACTATTTATTTAGTATTTTGCAATTTTTATACTCATTCTTTTGTCCTAATCTATAAGTACATGTTCCTGATAAAACTTTACACTTTATAGACATATAGTCATCTATCATCATTCCTATTGAGTTTTCACACTCAAGAGTTGGATACTTTTCTACTACCTCTTTTTTTTCCTCTATTGTTATAAAATATCTTTCCATTTTCCTCTCCTACCTTTTCATTTTATAATATCTATCTCTTAATAAGAAATAATAAGCTCCACTTAAAATATAAGCTATAGACATATAGTTTATAATACCTCTTCCTAAATACTTTAGTCCTAATCCTACTAAAAGACCTCCAGTTATAAAAGAAAGTATATTCATAGCATAATATTTCATTTTCCATGTTATCTCTCTATTTCCTCTTAAATAATGCCCTATTACAACACCTAAATCTGTTACTGTTCCAGTCATATGAGTAGTTCTAATTACCATACCTCTATAACGTATAAATAGACCATTTTGTAAACCTAAAGAAAAGGCAAGAATAAATACAAATAAAACTTCAGCATATAAATATATATCTAAAAGTTTTAATAGTACTCCAATAAATATGAAAGTATCTCCATATCTTTTTCTAAGTTCAAAATCTCTTCCTGATCCAATAATAATACCTGAAACTATCGCTCCAGTAAAAAATGCTACCACTAATCCTAGCATTATTTTCAAATGGGGTATATTATAGTATGCTAAATCAGTTGAGATTCTTGTTACGCTTCCCGTTATATGGCTTGCAGTTAGAGAAAATTCCAATATTGCAAAGGCATTCATACCTCCACCTAAAAAAGCCAGCAAACTTATCCATAAAAACAGTTTATTATTAATTTGTTCCATTTCTTCCTTCTTCTTAGTACTTTATCTTAAATACTACTTTCTTTAGTTCTTTAGGCTCATTATTTTTTGCAATTAATGGCATATGAGGCTCATCTGGGAAAACTATTAGAAAGTTATCCTTAGTCATGTTTAATCTGTACTCTTCAGTTCCCTCTAAAACTTGAAAATCACTCTCTTCATTATATTCAGTTTTTTCTTTTAGTGAGTCTTTTAAAGAGTAACCAATTCCCTCTTCGCCATCAATTACTACATGAATATCTATATATTTTTTATGCCCCTCAAAGAAACACTCTTCTAAAACTTTAGTTTTGCACTCTTGAAGATTAAAAAATACATTATCTCCATCTAATTCATTTTTTCCTACTACCCCATTTATATAACTTCCGTTTTCAATAGCCTCTATAGCCATATCTAGACCACTAGAAATTCCCTTATAAAACTTTAATTCATTCATTTGTCCAAAGATCATTATTAATCCCCCTTATTTTTTTATATTCTTCTTTAATGATATTCTAAAAACCTTCATAAAGTCAAGCTATTATTTAATTTAGATTGATTTTTTTTGATAATTCTTTTATAATATAGTGTGAAGAAATATATTTAGAGGAGGATATTGTGTTACAAAAATTTAAAAGAAACTTTTCAATTATAGCACATATAGATCACGGTAAATCAACTGTAGCTGATAGACTACTTCAAGCTACTGGAACTGTTACTGAAAGAGAAATGAAAGAACAACTTCTTGATTCAATGGAGTTAGAAAGAGAAAAGGGAATTACGATAAAAGCTCAGGCTGTTACTTTAAAATATACTGCTAAAGATGGAAATGAGTATGAATTAAATCTTATTGATACTCCAGGACACGTTGACTTTATATATGAAGTTTCTCGTTCGCTATCTGCATGTGAAGGAGCTCTTCTAGTTGTAGATGCTGCTCAAGGTGTAGAAGCTCAAACTCTAGCTAACGTTTACTTAGCTCTTGAGAATAACCTTGAGATTGTACCTGTTATTAACAAAATTGACTTACCTGCTGCTGATGTAGATAAAGTTAAAAATGAAATTGAGGATATTATTGGATTACCTGCAGATAACGCTGTTTTAGTTTCAGCTAAAGCTGGAATTGGAATTGAAGAGCTTTTAGAAGCTATTGTTGAAAGAGTTCCTGCTCCAACTTTTGATGAAGAAGCTCCTTTAAGAGCTATGATTTTTGACTCTTTATTTGACGACTATCGTGGAGTTATAACTTATGTTAAAGTTCTTGATGGTTCTATTAAAAAGGGAGATAAAATTAAAATTTGGTCAACTGGAAAAGAGTTTGATGTTCTTGAATGTGGTATTTTTGCTCCAACTAAAAAAGAGCAACCTGAATTAAGTTCTGGATCTGTTGGATATATCATAACTGGTATTAAAACTATTCAAGATACTCAAGTAGGAGATACTATTACTCATGCTAAAAGACCTTGTGCTGAACCTTTAGAAGGATTTAGAGCTGCTCAATCAATGGTATTTGCTGGATTATATCCAATATCTACTGATGATTACGAGGATTTAAGAGAAGCTTTAGAAAAACTTCAATTAAATGATGCATCTTTAACATTCATTCCTGAGACATCTCTTGCTCTAGGATTTGGATTTAGATGTGGATTCTTAGGATTACTACACATGGAAATCATTGTTGAAAGACTTAGAAGAGAATATGATATAGATTTAATCTCTACTTCTCCTTCAGTTGAGTATAGAATTACTCTAGAAGGAAAAGAAACTTATGTTATCGATAACCCTTGTGATTTCCCTGAAGGTGGAAGAGCTAAATTCTGTGTTGAAGAACCATATATAAAAGGAAGTATCCTTACTCCTAAAGATTATGTAGGAAACGTTATGGAACTTTGTCAGGAAAAAAGAGGAACTTACATTGATATGAAGTACATAGATGATAACAGAACAATGGTAATATATGAGTTACCTCTTGCAGAGATTGTTATTGACTTCTACGATAAGTTAAAATCTAGAACTAAGGGATATGCTTCATTTGAATATGAGATGATTGGTTATAAAGAGTCTACTCTTGTTAAAGTAGATATTCTTGTTTCAGGAAATGTTGTTGATGCATTTTCATTTATTGCTCACACTGATCACGCTGCATCAAGAGGAAGAGCTATTTGTGAAAAATTAAAGGAAATTATTCCTAGACAACAATTCGAAGTACCTATTCAAGCTGCATTAGGAGCTAAAATAATAGCTAGAGAAACTATTAAAGCTTATAGAAAGAACGTTCTTGCTAAGTGTTATGGTGGAGATATTTCTAGAAAGAAAAAGCTTTTAGAGAAGCAAAAAGAAGGAAAGAAAAGAATGAAACAAATTGGAAACGTAGAGATTCCACAAGAGGCATTTGTATCTGTTCTTAAACTTAATGATTAATTTATAATTTTAGGTGAGCTAGCTAGCTCACCTTTTGTTTATTAGAGGAGGGATTTTATATTTATGAAACAGTTACACTTTATTTTAAAAAGGATTTTTCCTGACATTTTAAGTATTTTAATCTTTTTATCTGGAACACTTATTATATTTTCGAACTCATCAAAATTTGATATAAGGTATATTAAGTTTATCTACTCTGTTTTACCTGGAGATATTATAACTTTATCTCATCTTTCATCTAATATAATTGGAACCTTTCTTCTTATATTAGCTTACGGAATCTATAGACGATTAGATAGTGCCTACTACCTTTCTATTATTGCTTTTATCTTTGCAATATTTTTTAGTTTTTTTAAAGGATTTAATTATTTAGAAGCAGCTTTTTTCAGCTTTATTTTAATTTTATTAGTTCCATCTAAAGATCGATTTTATAGAAAATCTTCAATTTTAAAAGATCGATTATCTATAAAGTGGGTATTATTCACTCTACTTGTTATTTTACTCAGTATCTTTTTTGGATTTTATTCCTTTAAAACAGTAGAATATAAAAAGGAAGTTTGGTGGCATCTAGTTTTAAATAGACATTATACTATATTTTTAAGGAACAGTTTTATATCTCTATCTATATTTTGTATTTTTTTAGTTTTTAATTTTTTTAATACTGTATTAAGTGTAGAAAAAATACCAAGTTCTAAAGTTATAAATGAAATAAAGAAAATAATTAAGTCAAGTGATAATAGCTACGCTTCTCTATCATTATTACCTGATAAATCAATTCTCTTTGATAAGGGTAAAGACTCTTTTATTATGTATGGAAACACTAATGGAAATCTTATCTCTATGGGAGACCCCATTGGTGATAAAAAACACTTTCGTGAAATTATACAAGATTTCTATCGAATTGGAAAGCAAAGTGGAAAAAATATAGCTTTTTATGAAATTTCCAAAGAACATCTTTCTGAATATTTAGAGCTTGGTCTAAAAATAATTAAAATTGGTGAAGAAGCTGTTGTTAATCTTAAGGATTATGACATCTCAACACCTTTATACAAAAAAATTAGATACACTTTTAACAAATTTGAGAAATTGAACTTTACTTTTAAAGTTATTGATTCTATTGAAGGTATTGAAACTGAACTAGAAGAAGTTTCTAATAATTGGTTAAAAAATAAAAAAGCAAAAGAAAAAAGTTTTTCTTTAGGAAGTTTTAATTTAGATTATCTTAGAAATTTTAAAATAGCACTTTTATATAATGAAAATAATGAATTAATTGCTTTTTCTAATTTATTAAGTACTGAAAATAAAAATGAAGTTGCTATTGATTTAATGAGATATATTGAATCTGCTCCATCTGGAACTATGGAATATTTATTTATAAAAATAATAAACTGGTCAAAAGAAAATGAATATGAACGTTTTAGTTTAGGAATGGCTCCACTTGCTGGAATATATGGTGGTGAACTAGCTCCACTATGGAATAAACTTAGTGTATTTCTATTTAATCATGGTGGAAACTTCTATAATTTTGAAGGGTTAAAACAATTTAAAGATAAATTTGCACCTCAATGGGAATCTAAATATTTAGCATATTCTGGTCATTTTAATCTGGCTTCTTTATTAAAAGATATTGCTCTTTTAATCTCTGGAGGAATTCTTGGTATATTTAGTAAAAAATAATTTAACAAATATATAACTATGAAAAAAAGGAGAGATTAACAATCTCTCCTTTAAAATCTTAGTTAGCTTTCTCAGCGTAAACTGAAACTTGCTTCTTGTCTCTTCCTAATCTCTCGAACTTTACGTATCCATCGATTAATGCGAATAGAGTATGATCTTTTCCACATCCCATGTTGTTTCCAGCGTGGAATTTGTTTCCTCTTTGTCTAACGATGATGTTTCCAGCTTTTACAACCTCTCCATCATACTTTTTAACTCCAAGGTAATTTGGATTAGAATCTCTTCCGTTCTTAACAGAACCTTGTCCTTTTTTCTTCGCAAATAATTGTATATTTAATGTAAATAGCATCTAAATTTCCTCCTTCTCTACAAGCTTTATGTGTTTAGGATAACCCTTAGATAGTTCTTTCAACATCAATACCATTGTATCTAATAATACATGAACCTCTTTTTCTTTGTTAGAAAAATCCATTCCCCTCATATCAACGTCTAAGTACCCATCGGAGTCAATTTCAAATTTCGGAGTAATATCCAAAATCTCTTGCAATCCTCCTAACGGAAATTGCATTGCCATGGAAATTGCGGCACAAACAATATCTTGCCCGTACTCAGCGTATTCAGCATGACCATTGGCTCTGTATCTAACTACTTTACCATTTTTTTTTAAAATTTCAATCTTTGTCATAAATTAATTATGCATTGATTGCAGTAACTTTGATCTCAGTGAAAAGTTGTCTATGACCTTTCTTTCTGTGATATCCAGTCTTTGGCTTGTATTTGAAGTTAACAACTTTAGCTCCTTTACCTTGAGCAACAACCTCTGCAACTACTTTAGCACCTTCAACAACAGGAGTTCCAACTTTAACCTCTCCATTGTTTGATACTAAAAGAACCTCTGTTAATTCTACAGTTGTGTTAACCTCAGCATTTAGTTTTTCAACTCTTAATACTTCACCTACTGCAACTTTGTACTGTTTTCCTCCAGTTTTTATAACTGCGTACATTCTAACACCTCCAAAAGTATAAAGATCGCTAGATTCGGTTGCTGACGACCTTATCCAAGCTTAATCTACTATTAATCATATCATTTTTTATGTATTTTGTCAACTAATTTATTTTAACCACTCTTGTGATAAAGGAGATCCATTTCTGTAATTTGTAATTTTTTCTAATTCACCTTTTGGTGTATAACTTCTCCATTCTCCATTTTGAAGTCCACCTGCTAATCTACCTTTCTCTCTAACTTTTCCATTATCCCAGTATGCAATCCATTCTCCATTTCCACCTTTAAAATCCTCTTGATGTAATATTTTTCCTGTATTGTCATACCAAGTTGCTGGTCCAGATATTCTTCCACCTGAATATGTTATTCTTGAACGAATATTTCCTGTATTTCTATAATATGTTTCTTGAACTCCATTTTTAACTCCATTTGCATAAGGCTCTTTTAATCCTACTCTTCCTGCTTCAGAATACCAAATCTTATAACCACTTAATTTTCCATCTCTATAGTCTTCAGTATAGTGTTTATGAACACCTACTACTGCTGCAAATGTCCCTGTAAAAGGTACAGTTGAATTCCCATTATAAGCTAATTTATTTCTAACTTGTTTTTTTGCTATATTTACTTGATCTATTCCATTTAAAGTAATCTCTGTAACTGCATTTTCTGCTAAAGCTACGTTTTGACCTGTATGAATTATATCTGTTTGAGGTATAAATTCACCTTCTGGCATAGTTGATATACTTACATCATAAGCTTGCTTTGGAACTGATGGCAATAAAATTCTTTCCTCATCACTTATTTTCTTTTCTAAAGGAGTACACCCTACTAGTGCTAATAATATTACTCCTATTGCTATTTTCATCTTTTTCATAACAATTTTCTCCTAATAAGATTTTATATAAAAAATAAAGCCAAGGAATTTATATAAAATTTCTTGACTCAGTTGTTTATTATTGATAGGCATTAAATAAGCCGGGTTTTGTATTTGTCAATCATTTATCTAGAGCTATAATTGCTTATAGCTTCAAGCAACTTACCCTGAGAGAGGACGAGCAGCCCCTATTCTCTCCTATTTAGTCTTGCTCCAAAGGGGGTTTACCTAGCTTCTTTAGTCTCCTAAAGAACTGGTGGTCTCTTACACCGCCTTTTCACCCTTACTACAAAATGTAGCGGTCTATTTTCTGTGGCACTTTCCTTAAAGTTTCCTTTAGTAGCCGTTAGCTACCCTTTTCGCTCTGTGGAGCCCGGACTTTCCTCTTGCTAACGCAAGCGATTAACTCTAATACCTATCACTTTTTAACTTGTATTTTTTCTTTTTTCTTTTTACCTGTATTATTCTAATAGATAATACTAAAAATGTCAACAAAATTCCTAAAAATACCTTAGTACCTAGTGACATCTGTTCTAAATCTTTACTATTCTCTTGAGAATCAGATGTTGCTACAAATATCTCTTGTAACCCCTCAACTAGATTTGTTGCTATCAGAGTCTCATTTTTTTCACCTACATACTCTTCCACATTTGTTAATAATAACGATAAATCTGAAGCCATATCTTCAGGATTTAAATCCTGTGAAATTTTTAATTGTACCTTTAAAACATCATTTTCATTATTTTTTATTAAATTTACAATAACTGTTTTCTCTTGTTCATCTGCCTCAAAACCTTCATTTTCTTCTAAAGTATTCAGATAAAGTTTATCTCCTGTTTTTTCTTGGAAAGTTTCTACAACTGTCAATAAATTTGATTTATCATCTTCTGAAAAAACATTTCTATAATCATTTATTTTTCCAAGGACCAAAGTAGAAAATATCAATGAACCTACCATAACTTTTTTTAGCATCCTATGTTCTCCTTACATTTTTTGAAATATTGGGCCATCATTGTATATTGAAATTTCTATTTCAAACTCTTTTTTCAATAAACTTTCCAACAAGTTTGAAAATATCCACTCACTTTCAAAATGACCTATATCAATCAAAGTAAAATTTTCCTCTCTTGCATCCATAGCTTCATGATATTTTATATCTCCTGTAATTAGAACTTGTGCTCCTAATTTTTTAGCTTTTCTCCAATAAGACGCCCCTGCCCCACTGACTAAAGAGATTTTTTTTATCTCTCTTTCTTCTTTTGATCTTACTACATTTATACTATTTAAATTTAACTTTTCTTTCAATAAATTCGATAAATTTTCTATACTTAAACTTTCATCTAGTTTATAAACTCTTCCAATCCCATACTCTCTTCCATTACTTTCCATTGGATCAAGTATTTTTCCATTTTTCATTCCAAGTATATTCTCACCTAAAAAATCATTTAATCCTGATTTTCCTGAATCTAAATTTGTATGCATTGAGTATACTGAAATTCCATTTTCTATTAATTTTATTATTTTTCGTCCTGCTAAAGTGTCATTAGTTATCTTTTTCAAAGATGTAAAGATTACCGGGTGATGCGTTATTATTAGATTTGCACCTGCTTCAATCGCTTTATCAATAACACTCTCTGTTAAATCTAATGATAATAAAATTCCAGTTATTTTCGAATCCCTTTTTCCTATTAATAATCCTACATTGTCCCAATCTTCAGCTAAAGAAGTTGGAAATTTCTCTTCTAAAAAATTTATAATTTTACTTAGCTTCATATCTTTAAACTTCTTCCTCCTCCTAAAGATATTTTTGTTAGAGCTTCTTCAAATAGCTGCTCACCTTCTCCTCTTTTTAAATCTAATGCATTTTCAATTTCAAATAGAGATTCTCTTTTATCTCCGATTAATCCATAGTATCTTTTTAAAATCTCCTCTTCTAAGTGAGATATTTTTTTAAGAACTGAATTATAATCAAGTTTTTCAACTTCATTTATTTTTTCTTCTATTATTTCTGATTTTTCATCTAAAGGAATCTCGTCAGTATCCTCTTCCTCTAACTCTGCTACAATTTCATGCTCTATTAACTCCTCTTTTCTTTTTGAGAAGTATCCTTTATACATATACTTTTCTGTTTCTACTTTTTCATCTACAAATAGTAACATCTCTCTTCTAGCCCATAATTTAATATACTCTATAATATCTCCATTTGATGGTCTATACTCTTCTAAAGATTTTATTACTCCAATATTTCCCTCTTGAATTAAATCTAAATAATCAATTCCAGCTATTAAATAATCAAAAGCTATATTTGCAACTTCTCTTAAATTACTCTCTATTAATTTATGAGCACTTTCCTCTTCATCTAAAGTTTCTAAAACAGTTTCTAGTTCCTCTTTTGAAAGTGGTTGAATATAAGAGATCTCCTCTAAATACTCTCCAACAATCCCTTCCACTACATAACTATTCTCTTCAACCTTTTCTTCTTTTCTTATATCTACAGTTTCTAATTCTAATTTTAAATTTGAATTCTCTTTTAAAAATTTTACAAAGTCCTTATCATCAATACAATTTTCTAATATCTCTTTTTCAAATGCTTTTATCTTCATAGTGTCCCCTTTTTTAATTAATAATAAAATGGGGGATAGAAATCTCCCCCATATTGTTTTATACTTTAAAATCTTCTAGTTTCTTTCTTCTACTTGGATGTCTTAATTTTCTAAGTGCTTTAACCTCTATTTGTCTGATTCTTTCTCTTGTTACTTTAAATATTTTTCCAACCTCTTCTAGAGTTTTTGGTGCACCATCATTTAATCCGTATCTAAAGATTAAAACTTGCTCTTCTCTGCTACTTAAAGTTTTTAAAACATCATTTAATTGCTCTCTAAGTAAAGTTCTATTTGTTAATTCATATGGATTTTGCATTTTATTATCTTCTACGAAATCTCCTAATTCACTATCCTCTTCACTTCCAACTGGAGTTTCTAAAGATATTGGATCTTGATTCATCTCTTGAATACTTTTAATTTTTTCAACTTCCATTCCTAATCTATCAGCTAAAACTTCTGGAGTAGCATCTTTTCCTGTTTCTTGAAGGTATATTCTAGCTTCTTTTTTAATTTTATTAATAGTTTCTATCATATGAACTGGTATACGAATTGTTCTTCCTTGGTCAGCTATTGCTCTTGTAATAGCCTGTCTTATCCACCAAGTAGCATATGTAGAGAATTTATATCCTTTACTATATTCAAACTTTTCTACCGCTTTCATCAATCCTATATTTCCTTCTTGAATTAAGTCTAATAACTTTAAACCTCTATTTGTATGTTTTTTAGCTATACTTACAACTAGTCTAAGGTTTGCTTCAATAAGTTGTTGTTGAGAGTATTCGTCTCCTTCTAAAGCTGCTTTTGCATATCCTAACTCTTCTTCATGAGTTAATAATGGAATCTGTCCGATTTCTCTTAAATACATCTTTATAGGCTCGTCTACTTCCATTTCACCAGTTATACTAAATAAATCATCATTTACTAAATCATCTTCAGTTACCTCTTCAATTTCATCTGGATTAAAATCGAAATCATCTGAATATTCAGTACTGCTACTTTTTTCTTCTTCATCCTCATCTTCATCTAATTCAACAACAGGTCTTTTTAATAGTGGAGTTATAACTTTTTTTACATCTTTTCTACCATCGTCTTTTCTCTTAATATTTTCCTGTTTCTTTACTTCTTCTTGGGAAATGATTTTTATTCCCTGTTCTGTCATTCCATTTATTAAAAACTCTATTCTTTCTGGCGGAAAATCTGCACTTAATTGGCTATTAATCTCTTCATAGCTTATTACTTTATTTTCCATTGCCTTTCTTAATAAAGCTAAAACCTTTTCATTTTTTATAAACTCCTTCATTAGTTGAAGCCTCCTCTATTGAATAAAATTATCTCTCAAAATTTTAAGCATTGATACTCTTAAATTCATCATACAATGCACGAAGGTCATTGAACTCAATATGTTGTTTCAATTTATCCTCTATTTTCTTTAGCTTAATATGTTTTAATAAGTTACTTCTCTCTTTTAATGCTTCTTTTAATTCTAAAATAAACCATGACATAAAAATAATTTGAAACCCTTTTTCTATATCCAATTTATTTGAGTAATCATCTATAGAAAGTAATGATATATTTACTAGCTCTTTCTCTTCATCTTGACTCAAATTTCCCGTTAATATTATATCCTTTATTATGTTAGAACTTTTCTCTTGATTTTCTTTTAAAAACTCTATATATTGAAATATTTTTTTCCCTAAACTACTACTAATCTCTTTACCCCTAAAATCTTCGATGTACTCATTTTGAGAAAGAACTAGTGCTAATGTCAACTTCTCTAGATTATATAGTCCTTTTTCGTCTAAATCCTTACTTTCCTCTTTTTTTTCGTAAGTATTTTTTATTCTTTTTTTATTGTTTGTTATTAAAATAGATTTCAGTACATCTAATTCAATATTTAATGACTTACCTAACTTATCAATATATAAACTTCTTTCTAAATCACTTTCTAAACATTGAAAAAAATCTTTAAATCTATTTATGAAATTTTGTTTTGACATGTGATCTTCTAAACTATACTCAGATGAATATCTTAAATAAAGATAATCAAAAGCTTCTAAAGAATCTTTTACAACTTTTAAAAATGCTTCTTTTCCATATTTTTTTAAGTAATCATCAGGATCTTTTGCATCTTTATATAATAATACTCTTATATTGAATCCTGCTGATTTTAAAATAAGTATAGATCTCTCAGTAGCTTTTTGTCCAGCTTCATCCATATCAAAAGAAAGTATTACATTATTAGTATATTTTTTCAATAGATGCGCTTGTTCTTCTGTTAAAGCTGTTCCCAATGGTGCTAAAGCCACATCAAATCCATAAGAATGGCTTGATAAGACATCCATATACCCTTCCATTAAAATCGAATAATTCTTCTTTTTAATATTACTTCCTTTTTGGATAAAACCATATAAGTTTTTTCCTTTTGAGAAAATAGGTGTTTCCTGTGAGTTTATATATTTTGGAATATCTTTGCTATCCTCTAAAGATCTACCACCAAAAGCTATAATTTTACCTGAAACTGAGTATATTGGAAAAATAATCCTATTTCTAAAAGCATCATAAATTCCTTTTTCATTTTCTTTAGCTAATCCTAAATCAAATATCTTCTTTTTTTCAAACCCCTTTTTTATAAGATAATCATAAAGCCCTGTCCATTCATTGGGGGCATATCCTATTTCATTCTCTTTTATTAATTTTGGGTTTATTTTTCTTTTAGATAGATATTCTAAAGCATCACGAGCTGTATTTTTAAACATCTCCTCTTTGTAATAGTTGTGAGCCTCTTCCATAATTTCATAATACTCTTTATTTTCATTAACTTTACTATTTCCTACTTTTTTTATTGGAATATTATATTTATTTGCTAACTCTTCTACTGCTTCAACAAAAGATATTTTTTTATACTCTGAATAGAATTTTATAGGATTCCCACCTGCACCACAAACAAAACATTTACATATGTTCTTATTTGGACTTACTACAAATGATGGATTGTTATCTTGGTGAAAAGGACACAAACCTTTAAAGTTAGCTCCTGTTTTCTTTAAATCAACAAATTCTCCTACAACCTCTTCAATATGTAATTGTTGTAACAATAAATCAATATCTTCTGATTTATATTTCATCAATATTCTCCTAATCTCTTAGATTTTTTAAGTAAAAAATATTTAAGAGCAAACCGCTCTATCCTAAATTATATTATATTTTTGGTAAATATGCAATTTTTTTTTAAATAAAAAGAAGGATTTTTAAAAATCCTTCTCATTTTTTTAATTTTCTGTATTTTGTGTACTTAACTCAATCTCTTTTAAAGCCTCTTGAGCCTTTGCATTAATATAATCTGTTTTTACTTGATTTTCAAACTCTTGGAAATCAGCTTTTTTCTCATCTGTTTGTGAATCTTTTTTATAGATTATAAAATCTTTCTGATCTTTAATAAATCCAACATCTCCAATTTTAGAATCATAAATAGCTTTTGCTAACTCTTCATTATATCCTAATCCTGGAATATATCCTTCTTTTGTAATTCCATCTATTTTCTCAGAGAAAACGATATCTTTATCATTTTTCAAATCATCAAATGTTATTGTTTTATCTGTTAAATCTTTAACAATTTGAGCAATTTGAGCATCTTTTGAATTTATTGTTTCTTCTGATGGTTCTGGAATAATTAAAATATGGCTTGCTGTAACTGTTTCAGCTTTATCATCTTTCTCTTGTACAAAAATTATGTGATATCCAAATTGAGTTTTTACAACTTCTGGATAAATCTCTCCAGGAGTTCCTGCAAAAGCTGCATCCTCAAAAGGTTTTACCATATCTCCCTTTTTAAAAGTTCCTAAGGCTCCTCCTGTAGGACCACTTGGACCATCTGAGAAGTTTTTAGCCATCTCTGCAAAATTATCCTTATTAACTTTCTTTAAAAGATCTTCAGCTTTTTCTTTTGCTTTTTGGTCATCACTTTCTGTTGGTTGAACTTTTAAAATAGCGATATTTGCATTAGCACTTTCTAATGTATCATAATTTAATTGATTCTCTTCAAAGAATTCTTTTAAATCATTTTGAGTATATGTTACTTCTGATTTTAGTTTACTATATAGTTCTTTTACAGCATTTGCAACTTGTAAATCTAAAGGTAAAACAGAATCTACTTTTATACCCTTAGCTTCAGATGCCTTTAATAATTTTATCTCTGATTCAATCGATGATTTTGCTAACTCTTTTGCCCCTTCTAAATCACCTTTAGTCATTGCTAATGTATTTAAAATTCTTTTATCAAATTCAACGTTGCTTACTTTAACTCCATCAAATTCAAAAGCCTCTTTTTCTACATAGGCATCGAAGTTTTTATCTAAATCCTCTAACTTCATTTTTGCTCTAGCTTCAGACATATCTTTTGCATATGCTTCAGCACCTTTTTGCATTTTTAAAGCTTGCTCTATTTGAGTTTTAACCTCTTCTAATGGTTTCCCTTGGAACATTGTATATTTGTAATCAGCATAATATTCATCAATCTCTTCAGGTGTCACTTGAACTCCTTGAGTTATAGCTTCTGAAGTTTTTTGTAGTATTAAGTTTTCTCTAATTTCATTTTCTAAAGTTTTTGTAGTATATCCTTGACTTAAAAGTGCACTTTTAAATTGCTCTTTATCAGGGAAAGCCGCCTTTATTTGATCCATTTGAGCACTCACTTCTGATCCTGAAACTTTTACTTTTAATTTATCTGCCATCTCTAATAAAAGATTTCTATTAATTAACTCATTAAAAGCTATTGTATTCATTAGCTCTGGATCTATATTAGTTCCTAAATATCTTTTGTAATTCTCAGACATTATAGCCATAGATCTGTGTGCTTCTACCATTGTAACTTTTTTACCATTTAGTTTAAAAGCTAGTTGTGTATTTGCAGAACTACTTCTAAATGACATTGCATAACCTGCTATCAAACTTATTAAAAAGAATATTGTTACTACCCATATAACTGGTTTCATATTTTTTCTAAACTTTCTAATTGCCATTTTTAACCCCTCCGAAGAATTTTGTAAATATTATTTTGTATCTAACCCATATTTTCTGATTTTTTCATAAAGAGTTGTTCTTCCAATTCCTAAAAGCTTAGATGTTTCTTGTTTATTCCATCTTGTTTTTTGTAATGCCATTGCGATTACTACCTTTTCAACTTCATCTAAAGCATATATCTCTTGCTCTAATATATTTTTTAAAGGTCCTACTCCAATAACAGTTTTATTTTCAACTGTATCAGATTTCATTTTTATTTCTAATGGTAAATCTTCTACATCAATATTTCTATCGTTACATAAAATTACCATTCTTTCAATCATATTTTTTAACTCTCTTATATTTCCTGGATATGAGTATTCCATTAAATACTTCATAGCATCTCCTGAAATAACAGGTATTTCTCTTCTTAAATCTTTTACAATTTTATTTAAGAAGTAGTTTGCTAACATAGGAATATCATCTTTTCTATCTCTTAAAGGTGCTACTTCAATTGGGAAAGCTGTTAATCTATGATATAAATCTTTTCTAAATTTACCTTTTTCTGTTTCCTCTTTTAAATCCTTATTAGTAGATACTATAAATCTAACGTCTACTCTTCTTGATTTATTTCCACCAACTCTTCTAAATTCTCCATATTCGATAACTCTAAGAACTTTCGATTGAGCTTTTAAATCCATTGCTGATATTTCATCAAGGAATACAGTTCCACCATCTGCTTCTTCTAAAATTCCTTTTTTACTTGTAGTCGCTCCTAAGAATGCTCCTCTTTCATAACCAAATAACTCTCTTTCAATTAAATCTTCTGGTAAAGAAGCACATGAAATTGTTATATAGTTTTCTTTTCTTCTATCACTCTTTTTGAATATCTCTTTAGCAATTAACTCTTTTCCAACTCCATTTTCTCCTGTTATTAAAACAGTTAAGTCGCTCTCTGCTACTTTATCAATTAAGTTTTTTACCTCTTTAATTCTTGCAGATTGTCCAATTATTTCATTCTCATCTTCTGTATCTGAAAGTTTTTCTTCTAATTTTCTCTTCTCTTTTACTATCTCTAAGCTTCTTAAAGCTGGTATCATTATTCTGTTCATTTCTTTAACATCTACTGGCTTTAATAAATAGTTATAGATATCCGCTTCCTTCATCTCTTGAATTAAAGCTTCGTTTTCTTCATCAAGTAATCCTATTACTACGAAATCCTTTCCTATTCCATTTAACTTTCTCTTAGCTTCTGAAAAGTTAAACCATGTTAAATACTCGTCTAATAAAACTACGTCAAAATCACTCTCTCTTAACATATCTAGAGCATCTAATAAGTTATTAAATGTTATTATTTCATAAACTTCTGATAAAGCTTTTCTTACTTGTTTTAATGTTTCTTTTCTTTCTGAAACTACTAATATTGATTTTTTCATCCTTTTCCTCCTACTTTCTATTTTCGATAACAATGTATTATAATTGATATTTTGTTATTTTTCAAGACTTTTTTAAAAAATTCTGTTCTAGATTATTTCAAAGAGTTTCACTCTAAACATTAGTTCAAATTTCTCCTCTTTTTTCCTTTTTATTTTGTTATATTTTCTAAGTTAATGTTTTTTTTCTATATAAATTAATTTAACATAGACTTTAAAAACAGATTATAAAACATTTCAATCTCTCTAGTTATATCAATCGTTGCATATTTTTCAACCATTCTTTTATAACTATCTTCATCTACTACTTCTATTCCTGTTTGAGTTATCAAATATAATAAAAGAGTTGTTAATGATGAGCTTAACATTGTTCTAATTTTTTCTATTTCGCTTCTATACTCTTCTTTTATATGCTCTCTATTGTTATTTAAAAACTCACTGAATATAATATCTCTCTTCATATATTCATCGTATGTTAAATTTATCTCTCCATTTTCATAGATTTTAGCAAATAAAAATAAGTTGTATCTATCATCTTTTAAAGTTAATCTTCTTCTAACAATCATTTTTAATTTTTCTTCAAAAGGAACATCTAAATCTCCTACTTCCTTTAAAAACTCTTTTCTACTTATAACTGAATTATCCATTATTTCTAGTAGTAACTCTTCTTTACTTTTAAAATAGTAATAGAACCCACCTTTTGCCATTCCTAAAACGTTAGCTATATCCTCTATTTTTGTATTTCTGATTCCATTAGCCGCAAATAAAATAGTTGCTGTCCTCTTTATACGATCTCTTTTCGTCACACAATCACGTCCTTATTTTTAATTAAAATTTAAAAATATTAAATATATCGTTAGCTGTTGCAAATATAATTAACCCAAATAACATAATCATACCAATCGTATGAACTCTTTCTTCAAGTTTCTTATCAACTTTTATTCCAATTAATTCTAATATAACAAATATAATTCTTCCACCATCTAAAGCTGGAAAAGGTAGTAAGTTAAATATTCCTACATTTATTGATAATATTGCTAATAACCAAATTAAAATTCCAGAGCTTCCACTTTTACTTGCATCTCCTACTACTTTAACTATTCCAACAGGACCACTAATATCTTTAGCCTTTACTTTTCCTGTTACAAGCATTTTAACTCCACCTAATGTATCTTCAAATACACCTATAAATATTTTAAAAGATTGTTTTATTCCCTCTCCAAAACTATACTTTTCAAATTTATACTCAGGAATTATTCCCATAATAGCTGGTTTTTCTTCACTTATCTTAGTTAACGGAACTACTACATCTAAAGTTTTTCCATCTCTTTCTATAACTACATCTAGCGCATCTCTTTTTTTAGAGTCCTTTGCTATTGTTTCACCAATTTCTGACCAAGTAGTTATTTGTGTTCCATCTATCTCTTTTATAATATCATTTTCCTTTAAAACTGTTGATGCTTTTGCCTCTTTTATTACATTTCCTACTATTGGATTTGTATTTTGAATAGCTTTTCCACTAGTAAATGTTATTCCTAAAATTACTAATAGCGCTAGCATGAAGTTCATAAATACTCCTGCAAATAAAACTACAAATCTAGCAAATGGTGACTTACTATTAAAACCATTTTCTACTTTACTCTCAACTTCCATTCCGTCTATATTTACAAAACCACCTATTGGTATTATTCTAATAGAATATAAAGTTTTTCCAGTATAATAAGAATATAACTCTGGTCCCATTCCTATTGCAAATTCAGAAACAGGCATTTTAAAAAATCTTGCCGCTAAAAAATGACCCAATTCATGTATAAAAATTATTAATCCTAGTAATAATAGCGCTATTATTATATCCATTTTTCCTCCTGTTATAAGATTCCATTTACGAGCTCAAACACTTCATTTGAAATCTCTTCTATTGTTTTTAACCTATCATTTTCAACGCATTTGATCTCTTTCCAAGAGTATTTTTTTGATATTTCACACGCATTTTCATGAGATTTTTTTAAGTATTCAATATTTTTTTCATGAATATCTTTTTTATCCTCTCCAGTTATTTTATTTTTTCTTTCAGCCATTAATTTTTGAGCAGTTTCTGTCGGCATATTTAAGAAAATAACTAAATCTGGTCTTGGTATTCCCATTTTACTATATTCTAAATCCTCTAACCAAGATAGGTACATCTCTTTTTCTTGAGAATTATCTATTTTAGATGCTTGATGAACCATATTTGATGTTGTATATCTATCTGTTATGATTATTCCTCCATCATTATAAAACTTTCCCCAATCAGTTTTGTAAGATGCATATCTATCTATTGCATACATCGTTGAAGCTGGATATGGATTTACTTTCTCAGCATCTGTTCCAAAGTCTCCTGCTAAATACATCTTTACTGGAGCACACGCTGGGCTTTCATAATTTGGAAAAGATATTTTTCTTATATTACTTATTTTTTCTGATAATCTCTCAAACAGCATCGCTGTTTGCGTTTCTTTTCCACTTGAATCTGTTCCCTCTATAACTATAAGTCTTCCTCTTTTAATCTTTTGCATAATTGTCATAAACCCACTTTCTTGTTTCTTTATCTACATTTTTTATTACTTCTAAAGAATCTATCTCTTTAACCTTATGAAGTTCCATAGCTTTTTCTATTATCTCATATATTTCTAAAAATTTTATTTGACCTTTTAAAAATAACTCTACTGCAACCTCATTTGCCGAGTTAAAAACACAAGGCATTGTTTTTCCTATTTTTCCAGCTTGAAAAGCTAATTGTACTCCCTTAAATACTTCATTATCAACCTGACTAAAAGTTAGTTCTTTTAAAGTTTTTAAATTCAATCTTTCTAACGCACTACTTCCCTCTCTTTCAGGGTATGTAAATGCATATTGAATAGGTAGCTTCATATCTGGTGCTCCTATTTGAGCTATTATGGAGTTGTCTACAAATTCTACCATTGAATGAATTATACTTTGAGGATGCACTAGAACCTCAATATTTTCATAATCCACTCCAAATAGCATATGAGCCTCTATTACTTCTAATCCTTTATTAACTAAAGTTGACGAATCAATTGTTATTTTCTTACCCATAGACCAGTTGGGATGCTTTAAAGCTTCTTCAACTGTTACATCTTTTAATTCTTCTAAAGTTTTTCCTCTAAAAGTTCCACCACTAGCTGTAATAATTAAATTTTTTACCTCTTCTTTTCTACTTCCTTGCATACTTTGAAATAATGCTGAATGCTCACTATCAACAGGAATTATCTCAGCTTTTGGATACTCTTTTAAAAGCTTATTTATATAATCTCCTGCAGCTACCATAGTTTCTTTGTTTGCTAAAGCAACTCTTTTTTCTTTTTTTATTGCCTCTACTGTAGCCTCAATTCCAACAGCTCCACTTATAGCTGTTAAAACTATATCAGCTTCATCTAAAGCTCCCATAAGTTTCAACCCATCATCTCCAAAATATATTGTTTTTTGTGGATATAATCTCTTTAAAATTTCAGCATTTTTTTCAGATCCTATACAAAGATACTTTGGATTAAATTTCTCTATTTGCTCTTTAAATAACTCTAAATTTGAATACGCAGACATCCCTATAACCTTGAATTTCTCTTTTTTTGCTTCTATAACTTTTAATGCATTTGTTCCAATACTTCCTGTAGAACCCAATATAGTTATACTTTTCATACTTCCTCTCCTCAAATTCTTTATATTTCTCTTCTAAAAAAATGGTAGCTTTTTAAGCTACCCTTTTCTCTAAATAAATTTTAATAAATAATAAACAACTGGTACAACAAACAGCATACTATCAAAACGATCTAATATTCCACCATGTTCTCCTAGTAATTTTCCTGAATCTTTTACTTTAAACTCTCTTTTAAACATAGATTCACCTAAATCACCTATTTGAGCTACGATACTAATTAAAAATCCAAATAATAAAACTACTATTGTACTTACATCAGTTCCAAAAATATTAAAATATTTATTTATTAGATAAATAGTTCCCATTGTAAAAACTATTCCTCCAATAGAACCTTCTATAGATTTCTTTGGACTAATTGAACTAAATCCTTGTTTAAATATTTTTCTACCGATTCCCATCCCTACAAAATATGCAAAGGAATCACATACCCATACTAAAATCTGAATTGTTAATAACCATTTTCCACCATTTGGAAGGTAGTTCATTAATAATAGATGTGTAAACAATCCCGAAATATAAACGACTCCAAGCAGTGTAACTCCAATATCTCTACTAGAATTTTCAACTTTATTTTGTAAAACTTTTTTCCCTATTAAAGCTATTGTTAATAACGTTATAGGCATAAGTATAAGTGTTGAATTATCTACATTTGTGAAATATATTATATTTGGTATAGCCAATCCAGCTATATACCCTAAATTTACATCTGGTTTTTTCCCACCAATTTCTGCCATTTTATAAAATTCAAACAACCCTACTAATATAACAAAGTTTACAAACAGTAATAGTAAAAATCCTCCTTTTAACAATACTGTTATTAAAAGTGGTATTCCTATTAAAGCTACTAATATCCTATTTAACATCTATTTTACTCCTCCAAAACGCCTATCTCTTTTTTGATAACTCTCTATAGCCTTTATTAACTCATCTTTATTAAAATCTGGCCAATAAGTATCTGTTACATATATCTCAGAATAGGCTATTTGCCATAATAAAAAATTAGAAATTCTCATCTCTCCACTTGTTCTTATTAGTAACTCTGGATCTGGTAACTGGTTATATAAATATTTTTCTACAGTTTCCTCAGTTATCTCTTTTTCATTATTTTTTACAATCTCTTTTATAGCATCAACTAATTCAGCTCTCCCTCCATAGTTAAAAGCTATATTCAATGTTATCCCTGTATTTCCTTTTGTCGCCTCTTCTAACTTACTAATCTCTGCAAGAAGATCTTTGCTAACACCCTCTTTTCTTCCAGAAACTAAAAATTTAACATTATTTTTCATCAATAATTTTTTTTCATTTTTTAAATAAGTTTTGAAAAGAAACATTAAAGTATCCACTTCTTCCTTTGCTCTTTTCCAATTTTCTGTTGAAAAAGCATAAACTGTTAAATATTTTATACCTAACTCTCCACAAGAAGTTAATATCTTTCTTAAAGTATCTGCTCCAGCTTTATGTCCATATGTTCTAGGCATTCCTTTTTCCTTTGCCCAACGTCCATTCCCGTCCATAATTATTGCTATATGATTTGGTACTCTTAAACTCATTATTTCTCTCCTCTCAATAAATCACTAAATTTTACCATATTTAGAACATTTTTTCCATAAAAAAAATGGTTCCTAAGTGAACAAAAGAGGTAGTTTTTATGCTACCTCCTTTTACTTTTTGTATAGTTTATTAACTTTTATGAACTCTGCTACCTCTTTTGGTACCATATTTTCTATTGATTCCTCATTTAAAATAGCTTCTCTTACCCTTGTTGAAGAAAAATTTAAAAATGGATTTTTAACTTGTAAAAGATTTGAATCTTTTAATATAGTACTATATCCCTCTCTTTGAAGAACGACTACCTTAGCTAATTTTAAAATTTCTTTATAATTTTTCCATTTATGAAAATACTCTCCAGAATCTTCACCAATAATTTCAAAATACTCATTCCCTGGATAAGTTTCAATAATTTTTAATAATGTGTCATAGGTAAATGAGATATCTTTTGATTTAGTTTCTATATCTGAAACCTCTATCTTTTTTTCATTTTCAAATGCTATTTTACACATTTTTAATCTCATAGTAGCATCCGCTAATGTGTTTTTTCTATGAGAAGGAGTTCCTACTGGTATAACAATAAGTTTATCTAATTTTAAATAATCTACAATAAACTTCGCCATATAAATATGACCATTATGAATAGGATTAAAGCTTCCTCCGTATATACCTATTTTCATCTTTAGCCAATCTCCGCAATAGCTTCAATTAAACACTCTGTAGTAGTACTTTCTAAAATACTCTCTCTAATTTTTTTATCTCTAAAAATTTTAGCTAATGACGAAAGTAGTTCTAAATACTTTTTACTTTCACCCTTTGGTGCTCCAACTAATATTACTATTTTAACTTTTTCTCCATCTAATGAATCAAAATTTACAGGTCTCTTTAATAGTGCAACTGATACTACAATATCTTTTACCACTTCTGTTCTTGCATGAGGAATTGCAACTCCCATTCCAATTCCAGTAGTTCCTACATTTTCTCTTTCTAAAACCTCTTTATAGAATATATCCTTATCAGAAATCAAATCGCTATTTTCAACCATATTAGATACCATTATTTTTAATATCTCATTTTTTGAAACAGATTTATTATCTATAATGTTAATCATTTTTATATTAAAATAATTTAACACTTGTTGCCCCCTTTAAAACTTTATGCTATTTAAAATTTCATCATCAATTTGCCATTGAGTTAGTCTATTTTGATTTTTAACTCCACTTAATAACATCGCTCTATATTTCTTTTCATTTTTATAAGTATAACTTTCCAATACTTTTTTATATGCTAATAATGATATGTTTTCAGAAATTTCAGTAATCTCACTTTCATTTTCTATAGCATTTTCTAATTGACTTAAATCATATCTTTGTTTTGTAAAATAGCTAATAACAAGATATCCTATCTCATCTACCCATCCTATATTTTCTATAATCTCTTTCATAGCTAAAGCCATTAAAGGTTTATAAAAGTTTATATTATCCATAAGAGATAGATTAAATAGAGTTTTCAAAAACTCCTCTTTATCCTTTAAAGCTAGCTCTTTTCCATATTTTTTAGAAAATTCTAATTCGCCTTTTATCACTAGCTTCATAAAATTCTCTTTTAACTTATCAACAGGTACATTTGATAATCTTTCAATTTTTTTCTCTTTAATTCTCTCTATCTTATTGCTCTCTTCTTTTAAAACTCTTTCAAAAATCTCATCATTTTCACAAAATACCATTAGAGGAATTGAAAAATTCATCTCTTTTCTCTTAACTACACCATCACAATCTATAGTTAAGTAGGCTCTTTTGTCAAGAGTATCCGCATTTTCAATTACTTTTGCTACTCTTTTTTCTATTCTATTTTTCATTTATTTCACCAAATCCTTTTAAACTATTATCTTCTAACATTGTAAACTCTATTTTAAGAACAAATAAATTGTCCATTTCTAATCCTTTAGGAAGTTTTACTAAATCTTTTTCTGTTGTTATTATAAAATCTGCATCCATCGCTTTCGCTCTTTTCTTTATAACATCAAAGTCTTTCTCTTTAAAATCATGGTGATCCATAAAATCTACTCTTTCTATGTACTCTGGATTTAAAGAAATTACTGTCTTTTCAAAATTAAGTGGATTTGCAAGACCTGAAAAAAGAAGAACTCTTTTTCCTGCTACCCAAAATAATGGCTTTGCATTTCCTTTTATATCACACAATGAAGTCACTCCATGTTTAGCAACTGAAACTGACTTTTTAAATTTCACTTTTAAAAATCTTTTTAATGTCTCTAAATCACTTTCAGATATTAAATCTGATTTTGTTATTATAAATTCACTTGCTCTCTCTCCACCTTTTTGAAAGTCCTCTCTTAAAGTTCCTTTAGGTAATAACGCTCCCCAGCCAAAAGGATTTGTTGCATCAATCAATACAATATCTCTATTTCTCTTTAGTTTTCTATGCTGAAAACCATCATCTAATATTATTGTGTCTACTCCAAACTTTTCCACTGCTAATTTACAAGCCTCATATCTATTTCTTCCAACTATAACAGGCATTTTTAAATTTAAAGCATGGATATAAGGTTCATCTCCACTCTCTTTAGATGTAACTAATATTTTTTTTCCATCACTTACCACTAATGGATCAATTTTTCTTTTTCCTCTATATCCTCTTGATACTATAGCAACTTTTCTCCCCATTTTCAGAAGTTTTTTTGCAAAGAATTGAACTGCTGGAGTTTTACCAGTACCTCCAACAGTTATATTCCCTATACATAAAATATCAACATCTGGTATCTCATTTATTTTAAGATACCTTTTATCGTAAAGCCAATTTCGTATTGAGGTTATTAAAAAATATATATACGATAAAAGTCTCATTTTTTCCTCTCTTTACTAAATTTTTACTTGAACTAATTTAGAAATTCCTATTTTTTTATTCATTGTTACTCCATATAGAGAATCTGATGCTTTCATAGTTTCTTTATTATGAGTTATTAAAATAAATTGAGATCTATCAGTAAACTCTTTTAATTTTCCAATTAATTTTCTGGTATTTTTTTCATCAAGAGCAGCCTCAATCTCATCTAAGAATGTAAATGGACTAGGTTTATACATAAATATTGCCATTATAAATGCTATTGCAACCATTGACTTCTCTCCACCAGAAAGCAGTGAAAGAGCTTGTCTTTTTTTATTTTTGTACTTTACCGATATTTCAACACCACAATTTTGGAAATCTTCTCCATTATGAAGTGATAATTTTCCTTCTGAGTTATCTAATGTCTCTATACACATCTCATTAAAGTTTTTATTTATCTCCTCATAAGCTTCATAGAATTTCTCTTCAATTGTTTGGTCAATCTCTTTTATTAAAAGAGATAAACTTTTCTCTCCTTTTACTAAATCCTCTCTTTGTAGATCAATAAATTTATATTTATTGTCTAACTCCTTAAACTCCTCAATTGAAAGTAAATTTACAGATTCAAAACCTCTTAATTTTAATTCTAACTCTCTTACTTTTGTTCTTGAAGCTTTTATATCCTCCTCTTTTAGAGAATACTCTTCAACTTCTAGCAACTCTTCTAATTGAACTAAAATCTCTTCAATCTCTCTAGAAATTCTCTCCTTTCTTTCTAGCTCTCTATTTAAAATCTCTTTCTCTTTGAATAAAGTTGTTTCAATTTCTCTTGAATTTTTTATCATATCTTTTGATTTTTCTTCTAAAATATGATCCTCTTTTTTCATATCTTTTAGTTCTTGGTTTTCATTTTCAAATTTTATATTTTTATTTTTTATATCTTCTGCTATAGTATGAGCCTTTTCTTCTAATTTTTCAAGTTCTTTTTTTATTTCTATTAAAATATTTGATATTTTATCCTTTTTCTCCTGTTGCTCTCTTTGCTCATTTTTTTCTTTCTCTTCTTCTTTTTCAATTTGAACAAATCTATCTTTACTATTTAGATACAGTATTCTTATATCTGAAAATTTATTTCTTAAATCATTTATCTCTGTATTTAAAATTTGAATTGTAGAATTTTCATTATCTAATTCATTTTTTAAATCTGACACTATTTTTTCAGTTATCTCTTTTTCACTTTGAGAGTTTTCAACTCTTTTAGCATACTCTTTACTATAATTTTCCTCTTCTTGAATCTCAATATCTACTACTCTTTTTTCTTTTTCTAGCTTTTCACTTCTTGATTTTAAATCTAAATATAACTCCTCTGCTATTTTAGATTGTTTTCTTAGACTATCTTCTAGCGCATCAATTCCGCCTATTTCATCTTCGTACTTCTCAAGTTTTTTACTCATAACTTGAATTTTTTCATTCCAATCCTTTAATTTTAATGACATCTCTCTTGTGCTATCTTCTAAAGTTTTAATCTCTTTTTTTCTTTCAAAAATCTGGGCAACAATAGAGTTTGAATTTTCTCCACCTGTTATTCTTCCTCTAGAGCTTAATAACTCACCAGAAAGAGTTACTATATTTCCACTATAACTATTTTCTTTTAAGATTTTTAAAGCAACATCTGCCTCTGTTACAACTAAAATATTTCCCAATAGCATATCTAATACTTTACTATATTTTTTATCTACAGTTACTAAATCTGATGCTCTTCCTACAACACCCTCTTTTTTAGGAATATCTTTTATTGAACCAACTTTAATTGTATCTAAAGCTAAAAACGATGCTCTTCCAGCTTTTTTTTCTTTTAAAACTTCTATTCCTTTTTTAGCTACTTCACTTGTTGTTACAACTATATCCTGCAAATTACCTGGAATCGCTGCTTCTATTGCCTTTTGATAGTTCTCTGGCACAGTTATTAATGATATCACTGCACCTTCTACTCCTGGTATCTTAGCATTTAAAACCTCTTTTACACCTTTATAAAATCCTTCATTACTTTCTTGAACTCTGTAAAGAGCTTGAAGTTTAGCAGAGGCTCTTTTTTCTTCAAATTCAGCATTTCTTACTAATTCAGCAGCTTTATTCATATCTCTGCTTAAATCACTAATCTCTTGCTCTAATTTTATCTGTCTCTCTTCTGTTTCTTTCAATTCTTTTTGTTTTAACTCTTTATTTTTTAAAGCTTTCTCTAACTCTTTCGAATTCTCTTCTATTTTTTTATCGAATCCCTCTTTCTCCTCTTTTAAAGATGAAATCTTGAATTCACTACCTTTCATTCTTCTTGTAGAACTTTCGATTTCGTTTAAAAGTTTTAACTTTTCAACTTCTAAATCCATTATTTTTCTCTTTTTTAATTCGATACTAATCTCTTTATCTCTTTTGTTTGTTTCTTTATCCTCAATAGCTTTTTCAAACTCTTTATTTTTTGTTTCAATATCTAAAACTCTTTCTTTTACTCTCTCTTTTTCCTCTTTTAGTTTTACTAATATCTGATCTTTAGATTCTACTGTTTTTTCTACTAAAACAATCTCTTCCTCTTTTTGTTTTAATTCTCTTGTATAAGATGTTATTCTTTCTCTAACTCTTATCTCTTCTTTTTCTAATGATTCAATCTCAGACCTTAAAGATGTATTACTTTCTGAAAAATTCTCTATCTTTGAGTATAACTCTTTTCTTCTATTTTCAATTGAATTAAGTTCTATCTCTAATTTTTTTAACTCCTCTTCCAACGTTGAAGTTATTGTTACTAGTTTTTCTTGCTCTTTTTCTCCTGATTTTAATATTTCATCTTTAGAGTTTAAATCAAATGTTAAAACTCCTTTTTGTAAAATATTTTTCTCATCTTTTAAAGCTAAATATTCAACTGCTTTTTTAGATTGTTTTTCAACTCTTGCTCTATTTTCACCAATCTCACCTAGAACTAGTTCTATTTTTTCAAGCTCATTTTGAACTTTTTCTAATCTTTTTTCAGATTCCATTTTTTTCTGTTGAAACTTCTTTACTCCAGCAGCTTCCTCTATTATACTTTTTATCTCTTTATTTGAAGATGAAATTATTCTTTCTACTTTTCCTTGTCCTATTACAGAATAAGCACTTTTTCCAACTCCAGTATCTAAAAATAGTTCTCCAATATCTTTTAATCTAACTTTTTTATCGTTGATTAAATAATCGTTATCTCCATTTTGAGACATCTTTCTTGTGATTTTTATACTATCAGCTTCAATTGGAAAAAAGTTATCTCTATTGTCTATAAAAAGAGAAACTTCTGCATAATTTGCAGGTTTTTTCCCCTCTCCACCAGAAAATATAATGTCTTTACTCTCTTTAGCTCTTATATTTTTATAAGATTGTTCTCCTAAAACCCATAATATTCCATCTAATATATTTGATTTTCCACTTCCGTTTGGTCCAACAATAGAGGTTATTCCTCCATCAAAATCTATTCTTATTCTTTCACCGAAAGACTTAAATCCATAAATTTCTACACCTTTTAAGTACATCTTATCTCCCTAATAACTTTTGTCTTAAAAAAAGCTAACCCATTTAGGTTAGCCTATATTTAATATTTTATCAATTCCATTTTTTAAAGCTTCTAAAGCTTTTGCTCTATGGCTAATTTGATTTTTTATTTCAGGCATCTCAGCAAATGTTTTATCATACTCTGGTAAATAGAAATGAGGATCATATCCAAAGCCTTCTTTTCCTCTAGCTTCATCTATAATTACTCCCTCTATTTCACCTCTAAATGAGTGATACTCTCCATTTGGTTTTCCTAAAGTTATCACAGTCACAAATTTTGCTTTTCTATTCTCTATCCCTTGTAAGTTCTCTATTAGTTTTTTATTATTTGCCGCATCATTTCCATCTTCTCCAGCATATCTAGCAGAGTAAACTCCTGGCTCACCATTTAAAGCTTCAACACAAAGACCAGAATCATCTGAAATTGTGATCATATTTGTAAATTTTGCTATCTCCAGTGCCTTCTTTTTCGAGTTTTCTTCAAAAGTATCTCCATCTTCTATAACCTCAGGAATTTCTATTCCATCTTTTATAGAAAGTATTTCAAAATCTAATCCAGATAAAATTTTTGACATCTCATCTATTTTTTTCTTATTTCCTGTGGCTAAAAATATTTTCATTACTTAGAAAACTCCTCCTCTATCTCTTTTCTTTGGATATCTATTAATTCATAAATCCCTTTTTCAGCTAAATCTAATAACTCATTTAACTCTTTTCTTGAGAAAGTTGCTTCTTCTCCAGTTCCCTGAATCTCTACAAACTCCCCTTTATCATTCATAATTACATTCATATCTACTTCTGCTTCTGAATCTTCAGTATACATTAAATCAAGTATTGGAGTTCCTTTTACAGTTCCTACAGATATTGCTGCAATGTTAGCGATAATTGGATTTTCTGTTAATAATCCTTTTTCCATAAGTCTTCTCATAGCCATTTCTAAAGCTATAAATCCACCCGTGATTGATGTAGTTCTCGTTCCACCATCTGCTTGAATTACATCACAGTCGATAGTTATTGTTCTCTCTCCTAATTTTTCAAGGTCAATACAAGCTCTTAAAGCTCTTCCTATAAGTCTTTGAATCTCCATTGTTCTTCCACCAAGTTTTCCTTTAGCAGCTTCTCTTTGGTTTCTCTCTCCTGTTGCTCTTGGTAACATTGAATATTCTGCTGTTATCCATCCTTTACCTTGATTTTTTAAAAAAGGCGGTACCTTCTCTACAACTGTTGCAGTACAAATAACTTTTGTATTTCCAATTTCTATTAAAACACACCCTTCAGCATACATAGTGTAGTTTCTAGTAATCTTTACTTCTCTTTTTTCATTTGTTTTTCTTCCGTCTAATCTTATCATTTCTCTTCCTCTCTATATATACTGTTCTAACTCTTCAAGTTTTTGGTTTTCAATTAGATCTACTGTTTCTATAGGCTCTATTTTCCCAAACTGAATCTCGTAAAGTTTTCTGTATATTCCGTTATTTTCTAGTAATTTTTGATGCGTTCCAACCTCTTTTATCTCTCCATTTTCCATTACAACTATTTTATCTGCATTTATTATTGTAGATAATCTATGAGCTATAACAAAAGTAGTTCTTCCCTTCATCAAAGTATCTAAAGCTTCTTGAACTAATCTTTCTGATTCTGTATCTAAAGCTGATGTTGCCTCATCAAGTATCATAATACTTGGATTTTGAATCAATGCTCTAGCTATTGCAAGCCTTTGCTTTTGTCCACCTGATAAAAGAACTCCTCTTTCTCCAACTTCTGTTTCAAATTGATTTGGTAACTCCATTATAAAGTTATACGCATTTGCCATTTTGGCAGCATTTATTATTTCGTCTTTCGAAACATTATCTTTTCCAAAACCAATGTTTTCACCAATAGTTCCACTAAATAAGAAAGTCTCTTGTGGCACTATTCCAATATGATTTCTATACTTTTGTAATGACATCTCTCTTATATCAATATCATTTATTTTTATACTTCCTGAAGTTATATCGTAGTATCTTGGTAATAGATTTACCAAAGTTGTTTTTCCACTTCCACTTTTTCCTACTAAAGCAACTACTTCTCCTGCCTTAACATTTAAGTTAAAGTTTTTTAATACTTTTTCATCTCCATCATCATACTTAAAGTCAACGTTATTAAAATCAATTTTCTCTATAGTTTCAGGTACTTCTTTAACATCTTCTCCTATATGATCTGGTTCTAATTCTACATCTAAAATTTCAATTACTCTATCCGCAGAGGGTAAAGCTTCTTGTAACTCACTATTTCTTTTAATTAAAGTTTTTAATGGTTGCTGCATAAGTCCTATTGCAGTTATAAAAGATATTAGATCTCCAGGTGTCATACTTTGAACAACAATTATTTGATATCCACCATAACCTGCAACTAATAGAATCATTATTGTTGCTAAAACTTCATTTATAGGTGATATTTTAGCCTTTATTTTTGTTGTTTTATATATTTTATCAAACTCTTCTTGAGTTACATCCATATATTTATCAATAATCTTATCACTTCTATTAAAACCTTTTATAACTGATATTCCAGATAAAGCTTCTTGAACAAAAGCAGTTACATCTCCAACTGTATCTTGTCTTACTCTCCCTGATTTTCTAATTTTCTTTGTATATTTTTTTACCATAGAAAGTATCGCTGGTAAAACAGTTAACGATATTAGTGCCAATACAAAGTCAACTTGAAACATTCTGAATAAAAGAGCAACAACAGTTACAAACTCTTTCAACATATCAAACAACATAAATCCTATTCTTCCAAGAGTTGTTGAATCTCCTGAAAGTCTAGCCATTAAATCTCCTAGCTTATTTTGTTTAAAATACGCTATTGGTAATCTTTGTAAATGTGAGAATACATCTATTTTAATATCTCTTCTTATTTTTTCTGTTATGTATCCTGATGAAATATCTGCAAAATAGTTTGTTATAACTTTCAAAATAGTAGATGCAAAAATAGCTCCAATAACAATCATCATCATTTTTGCATTTTTCTTTACTAAAACATCATCTATTAAATATTTACTTAGCCAAGCAGGTACTGCACTCATCAAAGATGTTACAGTAGATAATAATATTACTCCTAACATAGCTGTTTTATATTTCAAACTATATTTTAAGAAAGTTTTTAAAGATTTATTTTTAAAAAACCCCATTATTTTCCTATCTAATTCATTAATTTTTTCCATTTTATTTTCCTTTCAATAAAAATTCAGCATATCTTTTTGTAATATCTACTCCAGAAAGCTTCTCTCTTATTCGTTGAATTTTTTCTTGAACAGAGTCTAAATTTTCTAAAACAGTTTTCATACTTTTTTCTATTTCTACAGAGTTACATCTTTTTTGTAATAACTCTGGAAAAACCTCTTCATTTAAAGTTAAATTTGGTAAAGATACAAAACCAACTTTTAAAATATATTTAGCTATTACATAATTTATAAAATTAGTTTTATAAACGACTATTGTTGGAATTCCTAGTAAAGCTAGCTCCAAAGTAACTGTTCCTGATGCAGCTATAGCAATTTTACTCTCTTTAACACTTTTATTTAAAGATATATCATAACAAATTTCTAAATTTTTTAAATCTGCTAAATTTTCATCTATCCACTTTAAATGCTCTTTTGAAGAAAGTTTTAGAAGATATTTCTCATTTGGATTCTTTTTTACAAGATCTATGAAATCAGGTATTAAAGATTTTATCTCCTGTTTTCTACTACCTGGAAGCAATAAAATTTTGTCTCCAGTTCTATCTATTTTTTTATATCTCTCTGTAAATGGATTTCCATAGTAAATTGCATCTACATTATGTTTTTTATAAAAATCAACTTCCCATGGAAAAATAACCATAATATGATCCGCTAATTTTAGTTTATCAATTCTTTTTTCTCCCCAAATCCAAAGTTTTGGAGGAATATAGTAAAAAATTTCAACGTCTTTAATCTCTTTTTTTAGTAATTCTAAAAATTTTAGATTAAACCCACCATAATCTACCATAATAACTTTTTTTATATTTTCTCTTTTTATAAAACTAAGATACTCTTCAGCTTTATTTTTTAAATAACTGTATTTTTTTATCGCTTCAGTAAATCCCATAATCGCTAATTCATCGATATCCTGTATTATATTAACTCCTGCATTTTTAGAGTGTTTGCCTGCCACTCCATAAAACTCCACATTTTTATCTAATTCTTTAGCTTCTTTAACTAAATAAGATAGGTGTAAATCTCCTGACACCTCTCCTGTAGAAACAAATATTTTCATATTTTCACTCCAATAATAAAGATATTATTTTTTTCTGCTAACTCTATACAATCTTTCATATCTAAAAATAACATCTTATTTGCTTCAGCTACAATTCCTTTAGCTTTTATTTGTACGGCTCTTTTTACTGTTTCTATTCCTACTGCTGGTATATCAACTCTCATGTCTTGCTGAGGTCTTGCCATTTTTATGATTATGCACTCTTCTCCTGCATACTCTCCAGCTCTTTCTATTGTTTTATCAGTTCCCTCTATTCCCTCTAAGGCTACTACTGATGACTCCTTACAAACAACTGTTTGACCTGCATCTATTTCACTTAGTGCTTTAGCTGCTTCAATCCCTATTTGTATTGTTTTTTTATCCTCTTGAGAAGGTACATTTTTAGTATAACACCTCTCTTTAAACATCATATCTCCTAATAAATGATTTTGAGGTAATACTTTTATCTTATTTAATCTTAAAAATGATATCACACCAAATAATAAAGTCTCATCTTTTTTATCTGGTAATTTTTCCATTAATCTTTCTCCAAAATAATCTAATTTCATATCTTGAAATAAAATTGATTTCTCTACTTTTCCAAGCATTACAACTTCTTTTATATCATTTAGCAATAAATATTTTGTTATTTCTCCTATTTCTCCTATATTGAAGCTTTTATAATTTTTATGATTTTTTATTTCTTCTTCAATTGTATCAAAAAGTCCTATTAAGTATACCTCTATCCCTTTAGCTTCCGCTTCTTTAAGGAAATATAGAGGTAACTTTCCGTTACCTACTATTATTCCAACTTTTTTCATTATCTTGTAATCCCCCTGTTACTAGTTTTTATAAACTCTACAAGATACTTTATATTTTTGTCTTCAGGAAATTCATTTTCAAGCTCAACTAAAGCATCTTTCAATGGATTTCCATTTCTAAATATAATTCTATATGCTTTTTTTAAATTTGAACGATCCTCTTCTGTAAATCCTTTTCTTCTAAGTCCAACAGTATTTAATCCTCTTATTACAGCTTTATTTCCTTCTGCCATAACAAATGGACAAATATCTTGATTTATTGCACTCCCTCCACCAGTCATAGAGTAAGAACCTATTCTACAGAATTGATGAACAGGTGTTAAACCACCAATTATAGCAAAATCATCAACAGTTACATGTCCTGCTAAAGTAACTCCATTTGCTAGTATACAATTATCTCCTACTATTACATCATGAGCTACATGTACATACGCCATTAATAAATTATTGCTTCCAATTCTTGTTTCCCATCTATCATCTGTTCCCCTGTGAATTGTTACAAACTCTCTAATGCTATTGTTATCTCCAATTATAGTTTTTGTTGGCTCACCTTTATACTTTAAATCTTGCGAAGCTTTACCAATAGAAACAAAAGAATAGATTGTGTTATTTTCTCCTATTTCAGTTATTCCCTCAACTACAACATGAGATTGTAATACTGTATTTTTTCCTATCCTTACGTCTTTTCCTACTATACAGAAAGGACCTATCTTTACTCCCGGTTCCAGTATTGCTCCATCCTCAACTATAGCAGTGCTATGAATTTCAGTCACTATTTTTTCACCCTACTCTCTATTTTTCCATAATAGTAAATGTAAATGATGCCTCAGTCACCACTTTGTCATCTACTTTTGCTACTCCTGTAGCTTTTACTATGTTTCTTCTTAATTTATCAACTTGTACTTCATATATTAATTGATCTCCTGGTCTAACTGGAGCTTTAAACTTTACATTTTCAATTGCAGCAAAATATGGTACTTTTCCTTCTGTATCGTCTAAAACTAAAACTCCTAAACACTGTGCCATTCCTTCTACTATTAAAACTCCTGGCATAATTGGATGTCCTGGAAAGTGCCCATTAAAAAACTCTTCATTTACAGTTACGTTTTTTAATCCTCTTATTTTTTGCGCCTCTTTATCCATCTCTAAAACTCTATCAACTAATAAAAACGGATATCTGTGTGGTATTCTTTTCATTATCTCCATAACATCTAACATATTTTTTCCTCCTGCTTTTTAAGTAATTTTGCAAATTCTATATCTAAAGCATGACCTGCTTTGATAGCTATTATGTGTCCTTTTATAGGTCTATTTAATACTTTTAAGTCACCTATTAAATCTAAAATTTTATGTCTCACAAACTCATCTTCAAATCTTAAACCATCAGGATTTAAAACTCCATCTTTTTTTACAACAATAGCGTTATCTAATGTTCCTCCTAAAGCTAAATTATTTTTCTTTAAGTAATCTATTTCATAATCAAATCCAAAAGTTCTTGCATTTGCTATTTCATTTTTATAAGATTCCATATCTAAGATAACTTCTAACATCTGACTTTTTAAAAATGTATGATTAAACTTAATAGTATAAGTTATTTTATATCCATCATAAGGTAATGCTACTATATGTTTATCTCCTACTGTTAAATTTATTGGTGTTTTTATTTCAATCTCTTTAACCTCTTCTTCTAACTCTTGAATCCCAACACCTTCAATAACTTCTAGAAAAACCCTCGCACTTCCATCTCCTATGGGAAGTTCATTTCCATCTAACTCAACAATTAGATCTGTTATCCCCGCTATATAAAGAGCTGATAAAAAATGCTCAATTGTGTAAACTGCTGCTCCAAACTCATTTTTTAAGTTTGTTCCTCTTGTTAAATCAAATGTATTTTCTATATCCATAGAAATTTCATTTTTACCACTCTCTAAATCTACTCTTTTAAAGACTATTCCACCACTTTTAGCTGGAATTAATTTCATTTTTATCTCTTCACCCTTGTGAAGACCAATGCCATTATATTGAATTTCTTTATTAAGAGTTTTTCTCTTCATAAATTTTCTCTCCTTTTAACCTATGCTTTAGTTAAAAATTTTGTTGCTAAAGCTAAAGCTATATCTTTTTTCCCATCTACAAATTGTACACCTAATTTTTTTTCTGATATTTCAACTACTTTTCCTAATCCAAACTTTGTATGAATAACTTTTTCTCCCATAGCAAAAGGAGAATTTGAAATATTTTTCATTTTTTTTAAATCTTCTGCAGTTATAATATTTTTATAACCTGTTATTTTTTTATCATTTGTAGAAAGTTTTGATTTTGGTAATAAATCTTGAACTTTCTCCACTTTATCTAAAACTTCTACAGGAAGCTCCTCTATAAATCTTGATTTTATCTTTGTTAAAAACTCACCATAAACAAATCTACTTTTTGCATGTGTTAGGTATAATTTCTCCTCAGCTCTAGTAATTGCAACATAACAAAGTCTTCTCTCTTCCTCTAATTCCTCTGGATTGAAAAGCACTTTCTTTGAACCAGGAAAAATATCATCTTCCACTCCAGTCAAGAAAACAACAGGGAACTCTAACCCTTTAGAGTTATGGATTGTCATTAATTTTATATAATCTGACTCCCCTTCTAAATCATCTGTTGCACTAACAAGAGATATATTCTCTAAATATTCTCTCAATGTTAAAAAGTCCACCGTTTTTTCCAACTCTACTATAGAGTTTTTTAATTCCTCTACGTTTTCTATTCTTCCCTCAGCTTCTGCACCATATGTTGAGTTTAAATAAGAGAAATATCCTACTCTTCTTATTAATTCATCAAATACCTCACTTACACTTCCTTCATGACTTAACTCTATTAAGTCATTTAAAATCGTATATAACTCATCTAAAGCTATTTTTACACCTGAAGTTAAACCTGGAATCTCCATTCCTTTTCCTAGAGCTTCAAACATTGAAATATTTGTTTCACTTGCATAATCTCTTATTTTTTCTATACTTTTATCCCCTATTTTTCTCTTAGGGACATTTATTATTCTATTTAAATTAATTGTATCTTGAGGATTATTTATCACTGTTAAATACGCCACTATATCTTTTATTTCAGCTCTTTGATAGAATTGCATTCCACCAAAAACCTTATATGGAATATTATATTTTAATAATCCCTCTTCAAAAAGTCTAGATTGAGCATTTGTTCTGTAAAGAATTGTAAACTCTCTATAACTTTTTCCCATATTTTTTCTTTTTACAATCTCTTCAATTATGTAATTTACTTCTTCTCTTCCATCTAAACACTCTTTTACAGTAATTAATTCTCCTTGAGGTTTTTTAGTCCATAAATTTTTATCTTTTGCTGTTTTATTGTTTTTTATCACTTCATTTGCTGCTGTCAAAATTGCAGATGTTGAACGATAATTTTCTTCAAGTTTAACAACTAAAGCATCTTTATAATCTTTTTCAAAATCTAATATATTTTTTATATTAGCACCTCTAAATCCATATATGCTCTGATTTTCATCACCAACTACACATATATTTCTATATTTCGCTGCTATTTTAGTAACTATATTATACTGAATATTATTTGTATCTTGATATTCATCTACCATTATATATTGAAATTTTTCTTGAAGCTTTTCTAAAACCTCTGGAATATCTAGTAATTTATGAAGATTAACTAGAATATCTGAAAAATCCATTCCATTATTCTCTTTTAAAGTTCCGTTATATCTTCTATAACACTCTAATATTATTTTATAATTAGAATCAAATCTATTTTCTTTTTCATAATCAGATACACTTACACTGTTTTCCTTTAGTTTTGATATAATTGAAACTACAGCTCCTTCTGTTAATGACTTATCATTAACAACAAGTTCTTTCATAATTCCTCTTATCACTCTTTTTTGATCATCTGTATCGTATATTGTAAAATTAGCATTATAACCTAATTTATCTCCATATACTCTTAGTAATCTTACACCAAAAGAGTGAAAAGTCGATATCATGGCTTTATGTGCATCTTCTCCAATTAAAAGTTCAACTCTTTCCCTCATCTCTTTAGCCGCTTTATTTGTAAATGTAACTGCTAAAATCTTATAAGGAGAGATTCCTTTTTCATTTATCATATGTGCAATTCTATACGTAATGGTTCTTGTTTTTCCAGATCCTGCTCCTGCTAATATTAAAAGTGGTCCTTCAATTTTTTTAGCTGCTTCTCTTTGTTTTTCATTTAATTTATCTAATATACTCATAATTACTCCTTTAAAATTATACCATATAATTATATTACTATTCAAATAAAATACCCGATTTTCCAATAGTTTTTTTGGATTTTATCGGGTATCATAATTAATTATTTTTTATTCAACGTCTTCTTTTGATCTCTCTGTAAAAAATTTTGTTAAATTAACTAGTATATAGTAACAAGTAACTATAAACATGCTGTATTTCAACGTCACTAAAATTAAGACAATAAATGGTATTGTTAGCTTTTTAGGAACAAATCCAAATACTTTATCAGGTGTTTTAAATGGTATTGTACTTACCATTAAAATTGCAGCTAATAGTGTCAACCCTACAAAAACTTCAATTGAAAATAGATTCATTCCAAAATTTGTTTTTACTACCTCAACAAATAATAAGTACGAGCATACAACTGACGCTCCTGAAGGAATTGGCATACCACTAAAGTCATCTTTTTCACTTGATGCTGTTGTTACTATATTAAATTTAACTAATCTCATAACTCCGCACAGTGCATATATAAACGATATTGGAATAACAAAAGATTTCATTCCATCAGAACTTTTTAGTACTGAATAAACTAATATACCCGGCGCTAATCCAAAAGATATTGCATCACAGAAAGAGTCGAACTCCTTTCCAAATTCACTAAATGCATCTAGTTTTCTCGCTGTTTTTCCATCTAAACCGTCGCATACCATAGCTAATATTATAAACCAAATAGCTTTTGAGAAATCCCCCGCTATGGAAGCTGTGATACTTAGATATCCTAAAAACATATTCGCTGCTGTAATTGCATTAGGTGCAATATACTTTCTTTCTACCATTTTTAATCATCTCCCTGTTTTTACAAATCTATTTGATTTTATCATATATATGATATAAAATCAATATGTCTATACTTTTCAAAATAATCTAGTGAAAGAGAGTAATATATGAATAAAAAATATTTTTTTAACCTTTTTCCAAATGAAGATGAGTTTCTGATAGCTTCTATTTGGGAGGATTTATCGTTATGTTTAGAAATTGATTATCCTGTTTATGGCTCTATTTTTTTACCTCCACAAATCTGGACAAAACTTCATGACGTTTGTGAATCAATTAATTTAGATGTGCTTACTTTAGGTTTAACTCCTTATAGTGAAAAACAGTTAATAATTTTCACACCAAAAAACTTCAATTTTTCACATTTAGAAGAAGTTGTTACTTATTTTAAAATTGATGCTTCTAACAAATTTAAAATTTTGTACCATAAAGATTTTTTGGGAACTATTATGGGGCTTGGACTTAAACGAGAAACTTTAGGTGATATTATCGTTAAAGATAACATCGGTTATTGCATAGCTACAAATGATATTTTTAATATTATAAAAAATAATCTTGAGCAAATAAATACTATTCCTATAAAAATTAGCACCATTAGTACATCTCAAGTTCCTCAATTGGAGTTTAAAGAGATTACAGATAATGTTTCATCTTTTAGACTTGACTCTATTATAGCTTCTATTGCAAATTCATCTAGAAATATAAGTACAAATTTGATTGAAAGTGGAGATGTTTTAGTTAACTATAATACTGAAAAAAGTAAAAATAAAATAGTTAATATCGGTTCAGTAATTACAATTAGAAAAAAAGGGAAATTTATTTTAGAAAAAAACTTAGGTGAAAACAAAAAAGGAAAATTTAAAATTCTTATAAAACAATATATTTAGGGAGGGGTTTTATGAAAACTGTTAAAACTATTGATGCTGCTGGTATGATTTTATGCCATGATATCACAAAAATTGTTCCTGGAGAATTTAAAGGGGTAGCCTTCAAAAAAGGTCATATTATACAATCAGAGGATATTCCAGAGCTTTTAAAACTTGGAAAAGACAACCTTTACGTATGGGAGCATCAAGAGGGAACTTTACATGAAAATGATGCTGCAATTAGAATAAAAGAACATATTGCTGGTGAAGGCTTAGATTTTTCACCAATAAAAGAGGGAAAAATAGATTTTATTGCAAATATTGATGGACTTTTGAAAGTTGATGTAGCTGAATTACTAAAAATAAATAGTCTAGGAGAAATTATTGTATCTACTTTACACAATAACACACCCATAAAAAAGGGAACAAAAGTAGCTGGAACAAGAGTTATTCCTCTAGTTATCAATGAAGATAAAATCATAGAAATGGAAAATATCTCAAAAGAAAATATTATTAAAATTTTACCAATCAAATCAAAAAAAATAGCTATCATAACCACTGGAAATGAGGTTTTCTACGGAAGAATTCAAGATAAATTCGGTCCTATTTTAACTAAAAAAGTTGAAGAATATGGATGCGAAGTTGTTTATCATGCATTCTCTTCAGATGAAAAAGAGATGATAAAAGAGAAAATACAAGAAGCACTAGATAGCGAGGCTGAACTTATTCTTTGTACAGGTGGTATGTCTGTAGATCCTGATGATAGAACTCCTCTTGCTATAAGAGAGATGGGTGGAGAGTTAATAACTTATGGTTCCCCTGTTTTACCTGGAGCTATGTTGCTTTTAGCTTATCATGGAGATAGAGCTATTTTAGGCTTACCTGGTTGTGTTATGCACTCTAAAAGAACTGCTTTTGATTTAGTTTTACCTAGAATTTTAGCCGATGAAAAAATAACTTTTGAAGATATTGCTTCTTATGGTCATGGGGGACTATGTCTTGACTGCCCAATCTGTACTTTTCCACATTGTTCTTTTGGAAAATAATTAAACAAAATAAAAACACTTCTATCCAAAGATACAATCTCTGTATAGAAGTGTTTATTTTAATAAAATCTTATTATTTGTGAATATTTCTTTTGTTCATTTGAATTTAATCTCTGAATCTCTTTTTTACTTTCGACTTTATTAGAACCATTTGTAAAATCTGTTATTCCAGCCCATGGTTCTAAACAAATAAATTCACTCGAATCTGTACTTGTCCATAAAGTTAATATTGGTAAATTTTCAAATTTAAATTCAACTCCATGAGAAGAGTTTAAATGTTTTATATCTATTTGTTTATTTTCCATCCCTTCAAATACTAATGCATCTTTAGCAAATTTATCTTTCGATAAATTAAACTTCTCACATATTGTTACCTTCTCTGGAATATCAAATAAAAAAGAGTTATTTCTTTCATCAATTTTATATAAATTACACTCTTCTTCTTTTAATTCTAAATAATAATTCTCAAAAGTTTTGTCATTATTATAGTTACAATAAAAAGCTGTATGTCCACCAATATGATAGTACATCTCAACTACATCACTGTTTTTAACTATATAATTATGATGTAAAGTATCCTCTACTAATATGTATTCAACTATTAAAGAGAAATTATAAGGATATCTTTCCTTTGTATATGAATTTGGTTTTAATTGAAATCTTGCTGTATCATTTGTTACTTCTAAAGTTTCAAACTCTAAATCTCTAGCAAATCCATGCTTTGTCATTGGAAGAGTAACTCTTTCATTTTTTCCTAAAGGATAATCTATTTCTCCGCCTAAAATATTCCCTATAAAAGGAAATAAATTTGGAGCACTTTTTTTAAAACTTCCCTCAGTTCCTGGCCAAATATATTCAATTCCATTCTCTTTGTTTATAACACTTTTCAATTCTGCACCAAACTTATTAATTAGTACAGTTAACTTTTCATTCTCTATCTTCACCATGAGAATTATCCCCCTATTTTTAAATTAGTATTGTACTAAATTTGGAAATTGAGAATCTAAGATTTCATCCATTTGAGCTGTAAATTCAGCATTCTCCTCATTTTTTAAGAACTCTTCTACATCTCCTGTAATCTCAATTCTCTCAATGATATCTCCTTGCTTTACTGAGTCTACAACTTTTTGGTCAGCTTCAGATACAACTTCACCAAAAATTGTATGCTTGTAGTTTAACCAAGGTGTCTCAACATGAGTTATAAAGAATTGTGACCCATTTGTTTCTGGTCCAGCATTAGCCATTGCTAATATTCCTTTTTTATCAAAAACTACTCCTTCTTTAAACTCATCTATAAATTGATATCCTGGTCCACCTGTTCCTGTTCCTGTTGGATCTCCACCTTGAATCATAAAGTCTTCAATTACTCTATGAAATTTAATACCATTATAGTATCCTCTCATTGCTAAGTGCGCAAAGTTTAATACTGTTACTGGTGCTACTTCTGGGAAAAGAACTAAGTTAATATCTCCTCTTGGTGTAACTATTTTTGCGTTTAATTTTACTTCTTTCATATTTCTTACCTCCATATTTTTTCCTAAAACAACTCTTGGTTTTGCAAACATCTTTTTCGAAAGAAAAAAGACAATAAATACTGCCAATAAAATCAAAATCTGTTTGAATCCTTTTTCCATTCTTACTAGTCCTCCATTTTAAAAGCTTCTTTATATGTTTCTAAAAGTTCCTCTTCTGAAACAACCCCGTAAATTTCATAAGGCCATTTAGATTCTAACTTCTTTTTTAATTGATTGATATCTTTTTCAACAACTAAGTACTTATCCTCTGTATCTCTAAGTTTTTCTCTCACTGGTTGCAGCTTATAAATTATATCAAATTGTTCCTCTTCTTGTATAGTGTCTTTTAATAAGTTTTCTAAATTTTGTTCTTCTGTTGCTAGCTGATTGTATCTGTTAAGTATTTTATCCTTTTTGTCTAGCAATCTATTCAAATTATATTTAAAAAATCTTTTTACAACTATAGCTCCCGACTTATTTTTTAGTTCTTCTCTCTTTTTTAAAGTCTCTTGAATTTTTTCAAGCGGTAATCTATTTTTTTCTCTTATCTCTTCTACCATATCTTTAAAAGAGTTGAACTCTTCTTCATTCATTTTGTCCACTTTCATTTCTAAAAGTGCCCCATATATTTTTTCATAAGGTAATAAAACTTTTTCAGTTAAAATTTCCTCGCCTGAAATATCTCCCATCTCTCTTAACTTATCCAATTGAGTAGAAGTAATCTTTAAAACTGTTAAAATTACTTCTTGAGCATAACTTATAAATTCCTCTTTTTTCATTATTCTCTCTCCTTTTTTCTCATAGATTTTCCAGCTAAAACTCCAGTAGAACATGCTGCTTGAATATTATATCCACCTGTATCTCCATCGACATCTAAAAGTTCTCCAACTAAATAAAGACCTTGTATTTTTTTAGATTCCATAGTTTTAGCATTTACCTCATCTAAAGAGACTCCTCCTCTTGTTACCATAGCCATCTCAAAACTTCCAACTTTTGTTATCTCCATCTTATTTGAAGTTAATAATTTTACTAGACTCTCTCTTTTTTCTTTTGAAAGTTCTGCCATTTTTAACTCTTCACTTATTTCTAAAATAGACAATATAGTTTTTATAAATCTTTCAGGTAAAAAATAATAAGATAAAACTTTCTTTATTGTTTTTTTACCATCTTTATTCATCTCTTCGATTAGCTCTTTATTTAAAATTTCATACTCTTTTCCAATATAATTAATCTCTAACTGACTTTCACTTTCAACAAATCTTGAATTATCCAATATTCCAGGACCACTAAAATTTGTATGCGTCAATAAAACAGCTCCTTTTTTTTCTATAACTTTTTTATTTTCTTTCCAAATAGTAATTTTAACATTTTGAAAACTTATTCCAGAAAGTTCTTGAAAAAAATAATCTCTCACATATATAGGACTTAGTGCTGGTTTTGGCGGTACAATTTTATGCCCTAGCTCCTTAGCCATCACATATCCATCTCCTGTTGTTCCAACTCCAGGATAAGATTTTCCACCTGTTGCTAGAACTAAATTATCACACTTATATAATCCTTTATCCGTAAAAATTGAAAATATCTCTAAGTTTTTTTGAATACCTTCTATTTTTATTCCCTCTATTATTTTAATGCCTAAAGTCAACATCTTTCTTTTTAAAAGATCTACAACATCTAAAGAACTAAATGTTTCAGGAAAATATTTTCCAGTTTCTTCAACTAAAACTAAAGGTAACCCATTTTCTTTAAAAAACATCTTTAACATCTCTGGAGAGTATTTATTTAAAGCCTCTTTTAAAAATTTTCCATTTTGTCCATATTTATCAGAAAAATCTTTAGGCTTTCCAGTGTGAGTTAAATTACATTTTCCGCTCCCTGCTACCAATATTTTATTTCCTATACGTTTATTTTTTTCTAAAAGAGCTACTTTAAAGCCTCTTTCTGCTGCTGTAATAGCTGTAAAAATTCCTCCCGGTCCTCCTCCAACTACTATTAAATCAAATTCATTCATTATCTAGCTCCATAATATTGATAATAGTGACATTTTATTCCACCATTATATAGCTTTCTATTTTTTGTGGCCTTTTTCCCAAATACTTTTTCAAAATTTTCATAAGATGTAATTATATAGTAAGACCATTTTGGGAATCTCATTTGGAAAATATCTCCCATAAGACCATACAATCTTTCTACAGCATCTTCATCTAACAAACGATCTCCATATGGTGGATTTGATACTATGCAACCTTTTTCTGCCATTGTTTCTAACTCTAAAAAGTTCATACATTTAAATTCAATCTCTTCTTCTACCCCAGCTCTTATAGCATTTAATTTAGCTACTTCAACTGTTTCAGAATCTATATCAGAAGCATATATTTTCACTTCTTTATCATAATCTTCCCTTGAAAACGCTTCATCTCTTAAATCAATCCATAAGTTTTCAGGTATTATATCCCACTTTTCAGATGCAAAGTTTCTATTTACTCCTGGAGCTACATTTCTTGCTATCATAGCTGCTTCTATTGCAATAGTTCCTGTTCCACACATTGGATCTAATAGAGGTCTATCTCCACCTTTCCAACGACTTAATAACACTAAAGCTGCTGCCATTGTTTCCTTTAGAGGCGCTTCATTTATTAAGTTTCTGTAACCTCTTTTATGTAATCCTTCACCACTTGTATCAATCATAACTAAAAATATGTCATTATGCGCTTGTATCTTAACTCTATAATGAGCTCCTGTTTCAATAAGTCTTTCTGTTTGGTATGCTACTTTTAATCTTTCAACTATCGCCTTTTTTACAATTTTCTGAATATCAGATTTTGAAAAAAGTTTACATTTTACTGAACTTACCCAACTTATTGGAAACTCTCCATCTATTGAAATTATATTTTCCCAAGGTAATCTTTTTATATTTTCAAATAAATTATCAAAAGTTAGAGCTTTAAACTCTCCCATTTTTATAAAAACTCTATCTGCACATCTTAAGTGTAAGTTAGCTTCTACAATGTCTTTTTCATCTCCATCAAATTCAACTCTTCCGTTAAATGTTTCAATATTTTCAAATCCTAAATCTTTACACTCATCTTTAACAACGCTCTCTAACCCCATTGTTGCTGAGGCTATTAATCTATACTTCTTACTCATCTATTCACTCCTTTTTTTTAAACACTCTAAATATATAAATTTTATAATTACAAATACTGGTACTCCTAAAAACATTCCTAAAGGTCCAAAGAAACTTCCACAAACCATTACTGCTACAATGGTCCAGAAACTACTCATTCCAACAGATTCTTCCATTATTTTTGGACCAATTATAAATCCATCTACAGCTTGTCCTACTCCAATAGCTATAAAAAGATACACTACTTTTAATGGAGCTGCCAATAATATCAAGAACGTAGCTATTGTTCCAGCTACTATCGATCCCACATATGGAATCATATTTCCTATTCCTACCATAACTCCACTTAAAAGAGCGTATGGTACTTTTGCTATAAAAAGAACTAAAAACACTAAAAACCCTACGACTGCAGATGTCAATATTCTTCCTAAAATATATTTTAAAAATACATCGTTTACTTTTCTAACAAAATCTACACCATATTTTGCTTTTGATTTTGTAGTAAAAAGTAAAAAAACATTTTCTAAAAACTCCATAAAATATTCTTTACTATACATTAAATAAAGAGAGATAAAAACTCCAATAAAAAAGTTAATTACTCCCATTAAACTTCTTAAAACCCCAGCTCCTAATCCAAATGCTAAATTTTTAAAGTTTCCTAAATTAGTTCTTGTAAATTTTATTAAATTATTTTCTATCTCTTTAGGATCAAAAAATAATAAATCTTTTTCTTTTAAAAAATCTATTAAGTGCTCAGTGTTAGAACTTAAGCTTGTTAGCATAGTTGGAAACTTATCAATTAAATCGGTTACACTATTTATTATATTTGGAACTATAATTAAAACTAACTCAATTATAACCAGAAAAACTATCATTAAACTTATTCCAATTGCCCATGATCTTTTCATTTTCACTTTATTTTCAAAAATTTTCACAAGTGGACTTACTAATATAGCTATAAAAATAGCATATATAAATGGAGTCACAGAACTTACCATTTGCCCTACAATAGAATTGAAAGCTTCGTTATATTGAAAAAAAGTTTGAATTAAAATCAATAATAATCCAACTATAAATAAATGTAGATATCCTTTTTTCATTACTTTACTCCTTTCTTACTTATTTTATTACAAAGTCTACATCGTCTGATCGTTCATTTGTTTTTCCAACAACCTTAATTATTAATCGATCAGGAACTCCAATTATAACCTCTCCTGGTTGTCCTATCCAACCTTGTTTTACATTCAATTTTAACGGAGAATTTGAAGTTGTAACTCTTATTTTTTTATCTTTTATTTTTACATTTACTCCACCTATATCAGTTGGAACAAAAATATCTTTTTCTTCTGTTTGTAATGGATATACATACTTTAACTGATTATTTACGTAAACTTCAGCACTCGCAGCATCTGAGGCTTTAAATTTTGTTATTTGAAATCCTAGTACAGAAAATATACTAATTAGTATTGTATAAACTACTACATCCCCTTTTCTAAAATATTTTTTTTGTTTTTTCACAGATACACCTACTTAGCTTTTCCTATTTTTTCACCCATATATACTTTAGTTTCTAGTCCTTTACTACTATTTTCTAAAATATCTTTATCAAAATCAACCTTATTTTCTTGGAAAAGTAATACACACGACGACCCTCCAAAGAAGAAATATCCTTTTTCTTCACCTTTTTTTACTAAAGTATTTGGTCTGTATGTTTGTTTTATTCCACCAACCATCGTAGCTCCAATTTCACTTAAAACTATTTCACCAAACTTTTCAGTCTTTAAAATTGAAACCTCCCTTTTATTTTCGCAATAAACTCTAAAGTTCTTTTTTATTGCATAAGGAGATACAGAATAATAATATCCATCTATTAATTTAGCTTCACCTATTATTCCATCTGCAGGAAAATGAAATCTATGATAATCTACTGGTGCAAGTCTTATAATTACCATTGTTCCACCTTGAAATTTTTTAGCTTCCTCTTTATCCATTAGAAATTCTTCTAATGTAAATTCATCTCCCTTTAAAAAAAATTTTGTTGTTTCTTTTAAATTATTAAAAATTAATATTTTTCCATCTGCAGGAGATACTAATATATTTTCATCTCCAGCTATTTCTCTTGCTCCCTCTTTTAGCTCTCTTATAAAAAAATCATTAAAAGATGTAAATTCTTCAACTCTTTTTTTTGACTCATTCATATTTATAGAATTCTCTTCTACAAAAGGCTTTATTTTTTCTATAGATGATTTTTCAGACATCTTTTTTCCATAATAATCTGTTAAAAATTTTTTTCTAACAACTAAATTTAGAGGTAATTTTCCTAAGGGATTATAATATAAAAACTTTAAAAATCCTTCTCCAGGTGGAATTTCTGTTTTTATTTCCCCAGTTTTCCTCTCAATATAATTAATTTTATCAAAATTCATACACTTACTCCTTTTATATATTAATTTTTTATTGTATAATGATTATAGTAAAACTTATGGAGGTCAAAATGAAAAAAATAGCATTAATCGCTCACGACAACATGAAACCAGAAATGGTTAGCTTTGCGAAAAAATATGAGCACATCTTGGCAAAATACCCTCTTGTTTCAACTGGTACAACTGGACTTAGAATTATGGAGGCAACTAACTTACAAATTCAACGCTTCAAATCAGGACCTATAGGTGGCGATCAACAAATTGGTGCCGAAGTAGCTACTGATAATATCGCAGCTGTTTTATTTTTTAGAGATCCTTTAACATCTCAACCACACGAACCTGATATCTCAGCACTTATTAGAGTTTCTGATGTTCATAAAGTTCCAATTGCTACAAATTTAGCTTCTGCTGAATTGCTTATTGTTGGTTTAGATAAATGATTATAATAGGCTGACTCATGTCAGCCTATTTTTAATTTATTTGACTTTTAATCTCTTTAATTAGATTATATTTTAATTCCAATAAATCTTTAGATAAATCTATTTTATATTGATGTGGGTTTTCCAATCTTTTTCTTTCTTCAGATATTCTATTTAAAGAATCAAGATAATAATCCCTTGAATTTAATACATCCATAAGTTGAGAGCTCTCTTCCATTACAACACCATTTTTTACAAATTCACGTGTTATCTTTTTATATGTATACTCTCCCTTTTTTAACAAACTAGATTTAAATTCATATTTTTCATCTCTGATTATTAGATCTTCTCCTCTTAATAATTTTTCTTTATCAGAATCATTATTTACAAGAGTTATTAAATCTGCATATGCAAATCCTTCCTTATCATAAATTCTATATACCTCTTTAAACCCAGGATTTGAAATTTTTATAACGTCTTCTGAAAGTTTTATAACAGGTTTATAATCAATTTCTACAATTTTATAAACTCCTCCAAAACATGGATTAGACTTACTTACAGCAATAGCGTCTCCTACGCCAAATATATCTACACAAGCTCCCTGTTCTTTTAAAGATTTTATTAGCGATTCATTTAAAGAGTTTGTTAAAAATATTTTTGCTTTTTTTAATCCTGCAGCATCTAACTCTTTTCTACATTTTTTTGATAAATATGCCAAATCTCCTGAGTCGATTCTTATTCCATAATTTCCTTTATAAGAATCATCTATTCCATTATCTTTAAAGCTTTGAATGGCATTTTTTAATCCTATTCCTAATGTATTATATGTATCTATTAATAATATTAAAGAATTAGCTTTTCTTTCTCTTCTATGTTTTATAAAAGTATCAAATGCTTTTTTCTCAGCTAAAGCACCAACACCAAAAGCTTGTATAAACGAGTGCGCCATTGTTCCTACGCTTTGAACTCCATATTTATATTCTGTAACTATATTTGAATGTGATAAACATCCTCCTATTATTGAAGCCTTAGTTCCCGATACTGCACTATCAAATCCATGTGCCCTTCTACTTCCAAAAGAACTTACAGGAATTGGATGTGCCGCTCTAGTTATTCTTGAAGCTTTTGTTGCTATAGCTAACTGCATGTTCATTAAATTTAAAATTGGTGTTTCTAAAATTTTAGCTTGAATCAAAGGTGCTTTTATTGAAATTATAGGTTCATTTGGATAAACTATCTCTCCATCCCTCATTGCATAAAGATTCCCTGTAAACTTCATTTTTACTAAATATTCTAATAGATGTTTTTCCTCTATTATTTTAGAAAAATACTCCCTTTTTTCATCCTCGCTTGTTTCATTTAAAATTTCAATTAACTCAATTACTTCTTGAACTCCCGATACAACAGCAAAACCACCATCTTCAGTTTTTCTGAAATACATATCAAATATAGCTTCTTTCTCTTCCATATTTTCCATTAGAAAAATATCACTTTCTGTATATTGATACCTATCTGAATTAATAACTTTTGCAAAATCTGTTAAAACTCTTTCTCTCCCCATATTGTACCTCTTCATAAAATATTAGTTTTTAATTTTTCTTAATAATTATATCACTTTTATGATATAATTACCAATAAAAATAGAAAAGGAGTTGCTTTATGAGAGCTGTTATACAAAGAGTTAAGCATGCGAGTGTTAGTGTTGATAATCAAATTACTGGAGAGATCAAACAAGGATTTCTTGTGCTTTTAGGTGTTACCCATACAGATACTGAAAAGGAAGTTGATTGGTTAGCTAAAAAAATAACTGATTTAAGAGTTTTTAACGATTCTGAAGATAAAATGAACTTAGGATTAAAAGATGTTAATGGTGAACTTTTAATCATCTCTCAATTTACTCTTTATGGAAATTGTATTAAAGGACGTAGACCTGCATTTATCGATGCTGCTAAACCTGATGTGGCAAATGAATTATATGAAAAATTTCTAAAAAAATGTAAAGATCTTGGATTTAAAACTGAAGCTGGTATTTTTGGAGCCGATATGAAAGTTGAACTTTTAAATGATGGACCAGTTACTTTAATTATTGATACAAAAGATTGTTCAAAATAAACATTTTACGGGAGGAGAAAAATGGATATAAAAGAGATTAAAAAAAATGCAAAGGAAAGAATGAAAGATTTTTGTATATTATGTGCAGAGTGTAACGGCCGATGGTGTGCAGGAAAAGTTCCTGGAATGGGTGGAGCTGTTAGTGGTGGTAGTTTTCAAAGATCATATGAAAAATTAAAAGAAGTTAAAGTTGCAATGAGAACTTTACATGGAGTAACTGATCCTAAATTAAAGCGTAACTTCTTTGGAGAAGAGTTATCTTTTCCAGCTATGATTGCTCCTATAACTGGAACAAAGTTCAATATGGGTGGATATGTTAGTGATGAAGAATACTCTAACGATATCGTATTTGGAGCTATTGATGCTGGGACTATAGCTATGATTGGAGATACAGGAGACCCTAACTGTTTTCAAGTAGGAATTGATGCAATAAAAAGAGCTAATGGTAAAGGTATTGCTATAATTAAACCTAGAGAAAATTCTGAAATCATAAAAAGAATAAGATTAGCTGAAGAAGCTGGAGCTATCGCTGTTGGAATTGATGTAGATGGTGCTGGTCTTGTTACAATGAAATTATTTAATCAACCTGTAGGTCCAAAAACTTTAAGTGATTTAAAAGAGATTATTTCATCAACAAAGCTTCCAGTTATCATAAAAGGAATTCTAACTGTTGATGAAGCTAAAATATGTGTTGAAGCTGGAGCTTCTGCTATTGTTGTTTCTAATCACGGAGGGCGTTGTTTAAACGAAACTTTTGCTCCCGCTGAAGTTTTACAAGAAATATCTCAAGCTGTAGGTAATAATATAACTATCTTAGCCGATGGAGCAGTAAGAGAAGGAGTGGATATTCTTAAATATCTAGCACTTGGAGCTGATGGAGTTTTAATTGGTCGTCCTATAATTTGGGGATCTATTGGAGGTAGGCAAGAAGGAGTTAAAGTTACCCTTGAAACATTCAAAAGCCAACTTTATCAAAGTATGATACTAAGCGGTGCTGATGATGTTAAAAATTCTAAAAATTTTTCTTGCATTTTATACACTAAAAAAGTATAATTTAAATACAAAATTTAGGAGGTTTTATCATGGAAAGAAAAGACGTTATTACATTTGGTGGAAGTCCTTTAACATTAGTTGGAAAAGAGGTTATTGTTGGAGATGTTGCACCTAACTTTACTGTTACAAAAACTGATTTATCACCTCTTTCTCTAAACGATTTAAAAGGAAAGACTGTAGTTATTTCAGCTATGCCATCTATTGATACACCTGTTTGTGAAATGCAAACTATCAGATTTAATAAAGAAGCTGCAAAGTTAGAGGATGTTATTATCTTAACTATTTCTATGGATTTACCTTTTGCTTTAAACAGATTCTGTGGAGCTAAAGATATTAAAAATGCAATAACTACTTCAGATTATAAAGATAGAGAGTTTTCTCATAACTATGGACTATATATTAAAGAACTTGGATTAACTTCAAGAGCTGTAATTATTATAGATAAAAATGGTAAAATTGCTTACACTGAGTATTTAAAAGAGATTACTGAAGAGCCTAATTATGACGCTGCTTTAGAAGCTTTAAAAAAATTATAAAATAAAAAAGCCTTTTTAAGGCTTTTTTTATTATATAAACAATGTTTCTATTATTTGTACCAAAGAAACTATTATTATACCAACTATAAAGTTTAAAGTATAACTTCTATATTTATTAAGTAGTATATTTATCCCTTTAGAAACTAAAATTAATCCTATTCCAGTTCCTACAGCAAAAAAACTTAATGGTAATATATTAAAACTTTTTATATACCCTAATATATTATAATATTCTCCCATTATCATAAGTAATAAAGATCCTGAAATTCCAGGTATTACCATAGCTCCCGCTGCTACTATTCCACAGAAAAAAAGTTTTATTCCATAAGATAATGTAAAAATAGAGGCTGCTGTCCTTATAACTTCTTCTCCTGCAAACAACTTAGTTATATATATAAAAATCCCTGTACATATAACTCCTGCAAAAAAAGCAAAGAGATTGTCTCTTTTAAAAAATTTTTCACCTTTTAATATTACTGGAATTGATGGAAGTATCAAAAATAGAAAAACAATTGTTGTTCCTCTAGGATACAACGTATACATTTTAGAAATAACTCCTGCAAATGCAACAATTCCAATTACTGCTCCCAATCCTATTTGCGATAAAAATTTAGCATATTCTATTTTTTTTGCCATTGAAGCTGTTAAAAAATTCCCAACTGCTTCTGTTAATTTATCATAAATATTTAACACCACTGCTAGTGTTCCTCCTGAAACACCAGGTAAAACATTTGCAACTCCTATTACTATTCCTTTTAAAAAATTTTTAAACATGCACACTCCTAGTATTTATTTTATTATTTTAGCTTTATCAACAAACATATCTTTTATATAAATATCTACACTATCTATAAAAAATTCATTATAAAATACATCCACAATGGTTCCTTCTTTTTCTTTTAGTAACGAACTACTATATATATTATTTTTTACTCTAACTCCACTATTATAAACTTTTCTTTTATACTTGTGTAAAAAACATAGAAGCTTATATTTTTCCTCATTATTTAAATTTTCTATTTTTCTATCTTCTATAAATAAATATTTTTTTATAAATAATGAAATCTCTTTTATATCTTTCGGCTTTTCTTTATTAAACTCCTTTAAAATATCTGTATCTATATATCTAACAAACCCCATCATGTTTTCATCTGCTTCTTCTTGGATAAAACTAATTTTAGTTTGAAAAAATATCGTTCTTAATAAATTTTTAGAAACTCCTTGAATTCTTTCATCTAAAGATATATTTTTAGGATAAGCTCCCTCTATTATAATACTTTCTTGAATAAAATTAAATAGTTTTATCAATTCTCTTTTCTCTTCTTCAAAAATAAAATTTATTATTTTATAATTTTCTTTATTATAAAAAATAGTCAAATAAAAAATTTTATTTTTATTGTTAAAAAAAGGAATCGGTATAGCTTTTTGTATAATAGCATATTCATATACTTTATCTTTTTTTACAGATTTTATCGAATTTTGTTTAATATTCTCATCTAAATTATTTATTATTCTAAAAAAAGTGGGATAACTTATCATACTGTTGTAGGAACTGAGAGTTTTTTTAGCTTTTTCATATAACTTAGTTACTGGCAGTGTATGATACTCTTTATATAAAGTCTTTAAATGTTCCATTACATCTTCGTTTACCTTTTTAAAAGTATTTTTATCTACTCGAGTTTTTTTTACTAGACCTTTTTCTCCTGAATCTTTATATTGACTTACCCACCTTTTTAAAGTGGCATAAGAGATTTGAGTTTCTTTTTCTATCTCTCTTAACTTTTTCTCCTTCTTAAAAAAGGGTTCAAGTATCTTATATTTTTTGTTTTTTTTATCTGTTTCCATAGATATTTTTACTCCCTTTTAAAATCTTTTGTTAAATTATAACACAAATAATGCGTAAAAAAAAGGCTCATTTATTTTGATAATTTTCTTGACTTTTTTCAAAATAAAATGTATTCTTTTAGTGAATTAAATATTCTTTATTATCAATCTTATGGAGGAGTTTTATGAAAATATTTGCTGAAGTTCAAAAAATCGGTAAAGCTTTGATGACACCGGTTGCGATTTTACCAGCTGCTGGTATATTCCTTGCTGCTGGAAATAAGTTAGGTATACCTTTAATGGAACAAGCTGGAGGAATAATATTTGGTAATTTACCACTTTTATTTGCCGTTGGAGCTGCTATTGGTTTAGTTGGTGGAGACGGTATTGCTGCTCTTGCTGCTATTGTTGCACTTTTAATTATGAATACTACTATGGGAACACTTACAGATGCTGCTAACGGTATTGCTGCTGGAAATCCTGCTTTCGCAGAGGTTTTAGGAATACCTACTCTTCAAACTGGAGTTTTCGGAGGACTTATTGCAGGTATTATCGCTGCTATTTGTTACAAGAAATTCTATAAAACAGAGTTACCAGCTTTCTTAGGTTTCTTTGCAGGAAAAAGATTAGTTCCTATTATGACTGCAGTTCTTGCTTTCTTGGTTGGTTTAGCTATGCCATACATTTGGCAACCTGTTCAAGCAGGACTTGCTCAATTATCTTATTTAGCTAACGAAACAAACACTAATATTTCTACATTATTATTTGGAATTACAGAAAGAGCTTTAATCCCATTTGGATTACACCATATTTTCTATGCTCCTTTCTGGTATCAATTCGGAGAGTATACAAATAATGCTGGACAAATAGTTAACGGAGACCAAGCTATTTGGTTTGCAATGTTAAAAGATGGAGTTCATTCATTCTCATCAGCTACTTACTCTGGAGCTGGTAAATTCTTAACTGGTAAATTCCCATTCATGATGTTTGGATTACCTGCTGCTGCTCTTGCAATGTATCATGAAGCAAGAACTGAAAATAAAAAAATGGCTGCTGGAATTTTATTCTCTGCTGCTCTTACTTCTTTCTTAACAGGAATAACTGAGCCTTTAGAGTTCTCTTTCTTATTCGTTGCTCCTATACTATATGGAATTCACTGTATTTTCGCTGGATTATCATTTATGTTAATGAATATGTTTGGTGTTAGAATTGGTATGACATTCTCTGGTGGAGTTATTGACTACATTATGTTTGGTGTTCTTCCTGGAACTGAAGGGTTTGAAACTAACTGGCCAATGGTTATTGTTGTAGGTTTAGGATTCTCTGTAGTTTACTACTTTGGATTCAGATTCTTTATCAGAAAATTCAACTTAGCTACTCCTGGAAGAGAAGTTGGAGCTGAAGTTGATGATCAACCTAAAGCTGAAGGTAGTGAATTAGCTACTCTAGTTCTTGCTGCTTTAGGAGGAAAAGAAAACGTTATCTCTGTTGATGCTTGTATCACTAGATTAAGACTTGAAGTTAAAGATACTGCTCTTGTAAATGATGCAGAATTAAAAAGACTTGGAGCTTCTGGGGTTTTAAAAGTTGGACAAAATGGAGTTCAAGCTATATTTGGTGCTAAAGCTCAATTTATAGCAAATGACATAAAAGCTTTATAATATTTATTATCAAAAAAAATGAGTGGAGAGTTAATTCTCTTCACTCATTTTTTTTATATTCATTACCTTACTAAAATAATTATCAATTTCATCTTGAATATTTTCACTATAATTTTCAAGTTGTTTTTTTACAAGATTTTCAATATATCTTATTTCATCTTGAATAGTTGGATAATATAGTGGAGATTCTTTTAAAGGAGTTGAATAAAACTCTAAATTCTTTCCTTTTTTCTTTCCTATATAATTAAACCACGAAAAGAAAATTTTAGAATTTAAATAACCTAAAATATAGTATAAATTAACTTCTTCTGTTTTCGCAGTTAAATAATATATATCTGCACTTCCATAGAACTCTTTTTCTGTATAAGCGAAGTTATTAGTTTTACATCTTTGCCTAACTATAATTTTAGGTTTTAAAAAAATATCTTCATCTCTAGCCCATTGTAACTCCCACCAATTTATCCTATTATTTATAACCTCTCTTCGCATAGATAGTTTACTCTTATAATCCAATAAATAATTTGTAACTACATCATCTAATTTAGACTTGCCATTTAAATACATAATCCAAAATGGTGGTTTTTTTGATATTTCATATTTACCTATATCTCTATTTTTATAAAATGGTTTTAAATATTTTTTGAACTCCTCTTTGTATTCATCAAAAACAAAAACTTTATCAGCTCCACTCACTATTCCCTGATTAATATTTACAAGATCTCCTAAAACAACATTACTTTTCTCTCTAATTTTCTTTATATTTTCTTTCCAAAAAGGGGGAATTAATGCAATTTTACTGTGTTCCTCTGTAAAAATATTTTCTTGTTCAATAGAATACTCGATACCATCATCATTTACAGATATCTCTAAGTTTTCTCTATTTTTCTGCCAATAAAAAATTATATTGTGTTGCCCAATAGCATCTTTAAATATTGAATAACTATAGTTTTCCAATCTAAAGAAACTACCTTCAAACTTCATTTTTTCTCTTATCCCTTCTGCACTGTCAGCTTTTAGCCAATAATTGGTAGTTAAATATACTAAAATACCACTATCTTTTAATATATCAATACCTTTATCTATAAAAAAATAGAAATAATCCATTTTTGGTTTATAATATTTTTTCCCAAAATCAGTTTCTTTTATTGTATGAAAAATTTCTTTATGATTTTTTTCTCCTAAATATGGTGGATTTCCTATTACTATATCATATTTTTCCTCTATTTTTTCATATAATGAATCACACTCTTTCAGGTTTAGTTTTCCAAAGACCCCATATTTGAAGAAAAGAGCCTCAGCTCTTTTTTCTAATAGTTTTAATGCATTTAAATCTACATCAAATCCTGTTATCCAATTTTCACTATATTTATATTCTCCAAAAATTTCCTTTGAAATTTTTAACAACTCCTCTAATATTGCTAACAAAAGATTTCCAGAGCCACATGATATATCTATTACTTTTATATTTAGTATATCCTCTTTCAAATTATTTTCTAAATATTTATTCAAAGCTACTTTACTCATGCTACTAGCATATTTTTCTGGTGTGTATATCTTATAATTGTATTCCACTTAATCCCTCCTAAAGAGCTTTAAGTTACCTTCACCCTCTATTAATATAACCCCATCTCTATATAAATCTAAAATTGCTAAAAATATATATACTAAATGAGTTCTATTTTCTGCTCGTCTAAAAAGTTCTAATACAACCTTTTCTGAAGAGTAAAGAATAACTTTTATTCTATCCATTTCCTCTTTTAAAGAATATCTTTTTTCAACCTCAATTTCTAGATATTCCTCATCTTTTGGCAAATATTTTACATAACTATTAAACATATCTTGAAGTTTTAGACTAGTTAAATCAAACTCCTTAGGAATATTTTTAGTTATTTTTCTTCCTTCTTTTCTAGTATAAGAGATGTTGTATTCACATTCAATACTTGATATCACTTGTGCAACTTCTTTAAATACTTTATAATCTTCTAATCTTCTTTTTAGATCCTTTTCTTTTTCCTCTTCCTTTTCAACACTTAGTATAGATACTGCCTTTATCTCTAATAGTTCCGATGCAATTTCTAAAAACTCCACCTTTACACTTAAACTATCACTTTGTGCTTTCTCTATAAATTGAAGATATTCATCTATTATCTGAGATATTTTTATTTCAGATATTTTCATTTTCTTCTTTTCTATAAGATGTAGTAAAAGGTCTAAAGGGCCTTCAAAGTTATCTATTTTTAATACAATCTCCATCTGCTTTTACCCTTACCTTTTCTTTCCAATTTAAAACATCATTTTTTATTGTTTCTTTTAATTCATCCATTGAATTAAATTTCTTTTCTTGTCTTAAAAACTCTATTAAAGAAACATATATTCTTTTTCCATATATATCTTTATCAAAATCTAATATATGAACCTCAATACTTCTTTCATCAGGTTTCAATGTTGGATTTTTTCCTATATTAATGACTGCATGCCACCAATTTTGTTCACCTTCTATTTTAACTCTTCCTCCATATATACCAAAAGGAGGATATATCTTATTTAATATTTTTAAATTTGCCGTAGGAAACCCCATTATTCTTCCTAACTTTCTTCCATGAACAACTTCACCAATAATTAAAAATGGTTGTCCTAAGCATCTATTAGCTATATCTAAATTCCCCGTTGCTAACATTTCTCTTATAAATGTTGAACTTATAATCTGCTCTTTAATTTTTACTGGTTCTATTATATTAACGAAAATTTTATGTTGTTTTCCCAATTTTCTTAAATTCTCAACTGTTCCTTTTCCCCCTTTTCCAAAAGAAAAGTTAAATCCTACATATATCTCTTTTGCTTTTAACAACTCTGCTAAAACTCTTTCTACAAATATCTGAGGAGTCATATTAGAAAACTCTTGAGTAAATGGTTGAAGTATTAAATAATCTACCCCTAAAGATTCTATTATATGAATTTTCTCTTCTAAAGAGCTAATTAATTTAGGTGCTTTTACTCTATTTGTCACTTCCATTGGATGATTTAAAAAAGTAAAAACAACTGATTTACCACCGGTTTCTTTTGCTTTTTTTACAGCTTGAGAAATTAATTCCCTGTGTCCCATATGAATTCCATCAAAAGCACCTATAGCTACGTATGTATTTTCAAAGTTTTCTTTAGTTAGCAAAATATCCTCTATTATTTTCATTGTACTCCCCTTATGCTTCCCTTTCTTTTTCTAAAAGTTCATTATGTATTTCTTCTAATCTTCTAAATCTATTTCTAATTCCTGATTTAGATATTCCTATCATCTCTGCTAACTCTTGTAGTGATGCCTCTGGATTTTCTAATCTTAAAAATGCTATTTCCTCTAAAACTGGACTCAATTCATTTAATCCAATTTTATACCCAATATAGTTTATCATTTTCACCTGTTTTCTAGCTGTATCCAAAGTTTTAGTTTCATTGGCAACTTCCCAATTCATCTCTCTAATAGTTTTATTTTTTAAATCTTTTATCATCGTTGTTTCTTCATAGTTATAAAACTCTTTCATCGAACCAATTAAAACTATTATATCCATAATATCCTCTGCATTTCTCATATATACAAGTGGCTTATTTCTTTTTATTGTTTTATAAACTTTTTTTTCAAGTTTCACTAAGAGGTTGTATAATTCATCTGCTAATTCATCACTATCAACAAAAAAATCTAAAGCATACTCTTTTTCTGGTGATTTTATATAACCACACCCTAAAAACATTCCTCTTATAAATCCTTTTTCAACCTCTTCGCTCACATCATCTCCTTTAGATGAATATTTTTCTAAATTTTCAATAAATTTTTTTACTCCAGGTTGTGATGGAATACTTATGACATAAGTATTATGTTCTCCAAATTTTTTACTTTTAGAAAATTTTATAAAAATCTTTAAGTTTGTTAACTCTTTTAGCATAAAATAAATTCTCTCTGCTATCTCTTTATTTTCTAATTTCAGCTCTATGCTGTTTTGATTAATAGCGTGTTTTAATAAGAGTATCGCTCTTATCTCGGCGTATTTTTCATCTTCATTCAAGTCGCAACGATGAAGTATTTCATTTTTAACTTTATAAGTATACGACACAATCTCCTCCTACTTTGTTTCAGCCCAATTCTGTCCTATAGAGCTATTTACTTCTAATTTAACTTTAGAGAATTGAATACTTTCTCTCATTATTTTTTCTATTTTTTCTTTATATTCTAAAACCTTTTCTTTTTCCACCTCAAATATCAATTCGTCATGAACTTGAAGTAACATATGTATATCTTTTTTATCTTTTAATAAATCATATAAATTTATCATAACCTTTTTTAAAACTTCAGCAGCAGTTCCTTGAATTACTGTATTTACAGCCATTCTTTCTGCTTGATTTTTTATAACTCTATTTTTTGAGTTGATTCCTTCTATTATTCTTTTTCTCTTAAAATATGTCTCAACATATCCATGTTCTTCAGCATATTCAATTATCTCTTTTTCTAAATGCTTAACTGCTGGGTACTGTTCAAAATATCTTGTTATATAATCTGAAGCTTCTTTTGGTGTTATTTTTAATTCTTGAGATAATCCAAAAGCTGTCTTACCATATATTATACTAAAGTTTACTGTTTTAGCAGCATCTCTTTGCTCTCTTGTCACTAAAGCATCTGATGATAAGTCAAAGATTTTTCTAGCTGTTAAACTATGTAAATCTAAATTCTCAGAGTACGCTTCTATTAAATTTGTATCTTGTGATATTTCAGCTAAAACTCTTAATTCTATTTGAGAATAATCTATTCCCAATAAAACAGAACCATCCTTAGCTATAAATCCTGCTCTTATTTTCATTCCCTCTTCAGTTCTCACTGGAATATTTTGAAGATTAGGGTCTGATGATGATAATCTTCCTGTTGCTGTACCTGTTTGATTAAAAGTTGTATGTAATCTATTATTTTCATCAACCATTCTTGGAAGAGGATCCACATAAGTTGATTTTAATTTACTTAATTTTCTAAACTCTAAAATAGATTTAGCTATTTCATACCCTTGTTCAGCTAATTTTTCTAAAACCTCACTGTCAGTTGAAAATCCGGTTTTAGTTTTTTTCACTGGGGGAATATTTAAATTAATAAATAAAACCTCACCTAATTGTTTTGGAGAATTGATATTAAATTCCCCTTCTGCTTCTTCATATATTTTTTTTGTTAACTCATCTATTCTGCTTTCTAGCTCTAAGCTATATTTAGAGAAGTATTCTGGTGATATTTTTATCCCTTCAATCTCCATATCAGCTAATACTCTAATCAAAGGCATCTCTGTTTCTTTTAAAACATTGTATAGATTATTGTTTTCCAACTCTTTTACAAGCTCTGGATAAGCAACAAGCATTCCCCTTGTTCTTTTTGTAAGAAACCTTCCATAATCTTCAGTAGATATATCCTCTATTTTTGTTTTTCCAAAAACTTCATTATACTTTTCTACATCCTCTTCTATAACATTTCTTAACATTACCTCAATCTCTTCTCTAGTTTGAGATGTTAATAAATGATAAGCTAACATTGTATCAAAATCCATATTTTTTACAAAATATCCATGCCTCAAAAAGTTTTTAAAGCCATATGATATAAATTTATTGTTAGAATTTAAAACTTCTTTAAAATAATTTTTACTCTCTTCATCTTTTAACGGCAAAAAGTAATCTTTATTTTTTAAAGATACTGCTACGCCTTTTTCTCCCCAATAAATAGCTATTTCACTATCTGAATTTAACTTTTCTTTTATTTTAACTCCTTCTAATACAAAGAATCCTTTTTCTTCAAGTATTTCAGGTGTTCCTTGAAAACTAAATAATCCTAGTTGCATTCCATTTTGTGAAGCTGGTTGAGCTATAACTTGACTTTGTCCATCTTCTAAATTCATTTTTTTTATTAGAGATTTAAATTCTAATGTTTTAAAAAGTTCTAAAAGTTTTTTATCATCTTTTTTATACTCTAACTCATCTGCCTTCACACCTAAGTTCAATAGTTCAATAGTTGCTAACTCACGACTTATAAAAGCTAACTCTCTATCTTCAATTAAATTATTTACTAAAGATTTTCCTATTCCAGGAAGCTCAGTCAAAGAATCTATATTCTCATAAATCCCTTCTAAATTTCCATATTTTTCTAGCATTGGGATAGCTTTTTTAGAACCAATTTTTCTTACACCTGGAATTCCATCACTTGTATCTCCAATTAATCCAAATAAATCTGGAATCATTTTTGGTTTTACTCCAAGCTGTTCAATAACATCCTCTTCAGTTGATAGTATTTTCAGTCCTCCACCATCACCTTTTCCTAAAAGAGCGATATTCACATGTGAATCTAAAATCTGAGATAAATCTTTATCCCCTGTTATTATATAAGATTCAATACCTTTAGCTCCTAACTCTTTAGCCAAGCTTCCTAATACATCATCTGCCTCATATCCATCTATCTTAAATTTTTTTATTCCAAAACAATCTAAAAGTTCCTCTATTCTAGGTATTTGAGCTACTAAATCCTCTGGCGCTGCTTCTCTTTGAGCTTTATATTCTTTATATATTTCACTTCTTTTTAAAGTGGCTCTTTTTACATCAAAAGCAGCTCCTATATAATCAGGATTTAATTGATTTATAATACTCATAAGAGTATTAACAAATCCATATACCGCTCCTGTTGGTTCATTTTTAGTTCTAAAATTTAAATTTCCATAAAAAGCTCTATACATTATTGCACTCACATCTAATAAAACTGCTTTTTTCATTTTTTTCCCCTTTCTACAATTTACATTTTTCATAATATTATACCATATTCAATACCTTAGTTAAAAAAATTATTTTATAAATAAATATTATTTTTTTTATTTTTCTGTTATAATCTCTGTGTATAAACTAAAATATAGGAGGTATTTATGAATCTAGTCGTATTAATTGGACGTTTAACTAGAGATCCTGAACTTAAATTTGGTCAAAGCGGAAAAGCATACTCAAGATTTAGTTTAGCAGTTGACAGACCTTTTTCTAAAGGAGAAGCTGACTTTATTAACTGTGTTGCTTTTGGAAAAACAGCTGAACTTATCGGTGAATACTTAAGAAAAGGTAGAAAAGTTGCTGTTAATGGTAGACTTCAAATGAATAGATATGAGGTAAACGGAGAAAAAAGAACAAGTTATGACGTACTTGTTGAAAGCATGGAATTTGTTGAAGGAAGAGGAGAAGCATCTGCACCATCTGATTTTGCTCCAACGCCATCTTATTCAGCACCTAAAGTTGCTGAGCAATCTTCTAATGATGACTTTGGTGGATCATCTTTTGATGAAGATGAGTTTCCATTCTAATAATTAAATAATATTTTAAACTACTAGGGGTGCCCTTTGGCTGAGACTTACCCTTAGAACCTGATCTAGTTAATACTAGCGTAGGGAAGTAGTTAATTATCACTTTTATTTTATAATTGTGTATATAAAGCTATTTTCCTATTTTTTGGAAGATAGCTTTTTTTATTTATATAAATTTTAACAGGAGGTTTTTTATGTTTTCAAAAGAGTTATACAAAAGTGCAAAAGAAATTTGGGATAGCTACTACACCCATCCATTTGTAAGAGGAATCGGTGAGGGTTCTCTAGAAAAAGATAAATTTAAATTCTATATTATCCAAGATTATATCTACCTTCTTGATTATGCAAAACTTTTTGCATTAGGTGTTATAAAAAGTAAAAATGAAAGTGATATGAAAAAATTTGCTGCACTTACAGATGGAATTCTAAATTCTGAAATGGGAATACACAGAGTTTATATGAAAAAATTAGAAATTACTGAACTAGATATTGCATCAGAAAAACCAACTCTTGATAATACTTCATATACTAGTTACATGCTCTCGGTAGCTCACTGTGGTGATATAAAAGAAGTGGCTGTTGCTGCTCTTTCTTGTATGTGGAGTTATGAAATGATTGGTTTGAAGTTAAAAGAACTCTATGGTTCTAGCGATGAATTCTATGGGGAATGGATTGAATGTTACTCTTCTTCTAGATACAAAGAGTTAACTAATTGGAATATTGAGCTAGTCGAAAAATATTGCCAACATATTTCAGCAGAAGAAAAAGAACATTTAAAAACAATTTTTATTAATTGTAGTATTTACGAGTATAAATTTTGGGATATGTCTTATAAGGGGTCTTTTTAACATGAATATGCTTGAAGTAAAAAATTTAACTTTTAAATACGATAATCATAACTTTATTTTAGACAATCTTTCATTTAATATAAAACATAATGAACTAATTAGTATAGTCGGTGGAAGTGGGTGTGGAAAATCAACAATCATAAAAATATTAGCAGGAATTGAAAAAAATTTTAATGGCACTGTTCAGTTAAAAAGTATATCTTATATGCCACAATCAAATACTCTTTTACCATGGAGAACTATTTTAGAAAATATACTTTTACCAATTGAAATAAAAAAAGGAAATAAAAAAATAGAAAAAGAAAAAGCCATCTCTCTCCTAAAACGTTTTGATTTATTAGAATATTCAGATAGTTATCCTAAAGAGCTTTCTGGAGGAATGAAACAGCGTATCTCGCTTATTCGTACATTAATGAGTGGTGGAGACTTGCTTCTCTTAGACGAACCTTTTTCAGCTTTAGATGCTATAACTAGAGAGGATTTACAAAATTGGCTTTTAAATCTAATATCAACACTTAAAAAAAGCATGATTTTTATCACTCATGATATTGATGAAGCAATCTTTCTATCTCATAGAATTTTTGTTTGTTCAAAAAAACCTCTTTCTAAATTTAAAGAGTTTTTAGTTCCTGAAAATATAACTCTTGAAAAAAAAATACATCTGAGAAAAGAGATTCTTTCTATTATTAAAGGAGATAACTTTTATGAAAAAAATTAATTTTTCTATAATCTCTCTTTTTTCATTTTTTATACTATGGGAAGTTCTAGGAAGATATATTAATAAAGGTTATATTCTTCCTACTCCTTTAAATATATTAAAAAAAATCTGGATTCTCAAAGAAAGTCTTTTCTTTATACATTTACCAGCTACACTCAATATTGCAGTGATTTCTTTAATATTAACTATTTTATTAGGTCTATTTTTAGCTATCTCTATGGATTTTAGTCATATAGTATACAGTTGTATCCATCCTTTAATTATAACTAGCCAAACTATTCCTATTACTGCTCTAGCTCCTATTTTTATCTTATGGTTTGGTTACTCCATTTGGAGTAAAGTTGTGGTTGCTGTAATTATATCTTTTTTCCCAGTTACAATAACTATATATAACGGTTTACAAAATGTAGAGAAAGATGAGATTAATTATTTTAAAAGTCTTAAAGCAAGTAAAACACAAATTTTTTTAAAGTTAAAATTACCTAGAGCCCTTCCCAATTTTTTTTCAGCTCTTAAAATGAGTATTCCTCTTGTTTTAATTGGAGCAGCTATTGGAGAATGGTTAGGCGCTACATCTGGTCTTGGATATTTTAGTAAAAGAATGATGTCTCAATTAGATGGTGCTGGCGTTTTTGCACCTATAGTTATTATATCTTTACTTGCTATAACTTTAGTACAAATTATAACTATATTCGAAAATATAATATTACATTGGAGGAGTAAATGAAAAAAATACTTACTGTTTTAATACTTGTTACTTTATTACTAAGTTGCAATTCAAAAAAAGAGGATAATTTAAAAGAAGTTTCTATAATTTTAGATTGGTATCCTAATGCTGTACACTCTTTTCTTTACACAGCTGTTGAAAAAGGATATTTTAAAGATGAAGGAATAAAATTAAACATAATTTACCCCTCTTCACCTAGTGATTCTTTAACTTTGCCTGCTGCAAAAAAAGCTGATATAGGAATCTCTTATTTAAATAGTGTCATTATGGCAAGAGCTAATGAAAACGTTCCTATAAAATCTTTTGGTGCAATACTCCAAAGATCCGTTAATACAGTTATATCTTTAAAAGAAAAAAATATAACTTCTCCAAAAGATTTTCAAAATAAAATTGCAGGTACTAGTGGTGGAGTTCTTTCTGAAACGTATTTAAAATCAATGATGATTTCTCAAAATTTAGATCCTAACTCTCTTAAAATTACTGATGTAGGATTTGAACTTCTAACATCTATGATTACAAATCAAGTTGATTTTACAATTGGAAATATGATTAATCATGAAGTTCCTGTCATTAAAGAGAAAGGTATAGATATAAACTATTTTTTAATTGATAACTTTGGAATTCCTCAAGCATACGAACTTCTTTTAGTTGCTAATGATGAACTTTTAAACCAAAATAAAGATACTTATACAAAAGTTCTAAAAGCTATGCAAAAAGGATTTGAAGATGTTAAGAACAATCCTAGTGAATCTTTAAATCTTCTTCTTTCAAAACAAGCTGTTGATCAATTTCCACTAAGTGAAACTGTAGAAAGGGAAAGTTTGGAAATTTTACTACCAATAATGGAAACACCTCAAAATAAATTTTTAACTCAAACTAAGAAAGTTTGGGAAAATAACGTTAATTGGTTATACGAAAATGGTATCATTCAAAAAAAACTTCCAGCTGAAAATTTTATATATCAATTTTAAATTTTTTAATATATAATACCCTTTAGAAATAAATTTTTGGAGGGATTATTTTGAAACAAATTCGCTCTCTTTGGAGAGAAAATAGAAGTGAAATTCTATCTATTTTTACTATTGCTTTACCTACTATTGTAGATATGTTTGTGCAAACACTACTTGGATTTTTTGATTTAATTATGGTTGGACGATTAGGTCCAGAAGCTATTGCTTCTGTCGGTTTAGGAACTGCTCCAATTTTAACTGTTATTCCAATATTTTTCGCAATCAGTGTTGGAACTACAGCTATGGTCAGTCGTGCATTTGGAGCTAAAAATTATAATGAAGCTAAAGAGGGGATGAGTCAAAGTTTAATCTTAGGAGTTCCTGCAGCTTTCATCGTTACTTTTATCTTTATTATTTTTGGTAAAAATATCCTTGGAATTATTAGTAAAAACCAACCTATAACAGACGCTTTAAGTTATTTAAAAGTTGTTTCTTTAGGAATTCCTTTTTTGTGCTTTAACATTATTTTTTCATATGGATTTAGATCTATTAACAAAGCTAAAATTCCAATGATTAATAATACAATTAGTATTTTTTCAAATATATTACTTAATTATATCTTTATCTTTGTTTTAAATCTTGGAGTTTTTGGTGCTGGAGTAGCTACAACAATATCTAGAGGAATAGTTACTTTAATATTTTCATTCTTAATAATATATAAAAAAAATTATTGTATTGCATTAAGTAAAAAAGATTTTAAAATAAATAAAGAGATTTGTAGACGGCTTTTAAAAGTTGGATTACCCTCTGCTGGAGAACAAGGAATATTTAGAATTGGAATGCTTATTTTTGAAGCCATGGTTATAAACTTAGGAACACTTCAATATGCAGCACATAAAATAGCTTTAACTGCAGAGTCTTTCTCTTTCAATTTAGGACTTGGATTCTCTGTTGCTGGTACTGCTCTTGTTGGACAGCACTTAGGAGCAAAACAGTATCAAGAAGCGAAAAAAGCTGGCTATTTAAACATGTTTTTAGCTATGGGAGTTATGACTGCATTTGGATTTATTTTTATGATTTTTCCAAAATTCGTAATTTCAATGTTTACAAAGGAACAATCTATAGTTCCCATGGCTAGTTCTGCTCTTAGAATTGTATCTATCGCTCAGCCTATTTTAGCAGTTTCAATGGTTTTAAGTGGTGCTTTAAGAGGAGCTGGAGATACTAAATCTGTTCTTTGGATTACATCTATTGGTATGTTTTTAGTTAGAATTCCACTTACATATCTATTCTTATATGTATTTAACTTTGGTTTAAATGGTGCTTGGATGGTAATGATTGTAGATTTAACATATCGTGGGTTAGCGTGTTTGTATAGATTTAGACAAGGAAAATGGAGGTATATTGAAGTATAATTATGATAATACAAATTTTTGGAAAAAAGAACTGTAACGAAACTAAAAAAGTTCAAAGATTTTTTAAAGAAAGAGGAATTAAAACTCAATTTATTGATTTACTTGAGAAAGCTCCCTCAAAAAAAGAGTTTGAAAATTTCTTAAAATACTATGATTTAAATGACTTTTTAGATATTGAAGGAAAAGAGTATAAAAAAAGAAACCTAGAATATATGGTTTATGACACAATGGATTTGCTTCTAGAGAGTCCTATTCTTTTTAAAACTCCTATTATTAGATCAGATAAGGGTGTTATTTTAGGATATAATCCTGAAAAATTAAAAAATATATAATAAAAAATCCTCATTAAAGAAACTATCTTCGATGAGGATTTTTTATTACTCATATTTAATTAAGGCTTTTCTATACTTCTCTTTAAACCACTCTCTTAAATCTTGTGGTTCTAATATTTCAACCTCATCTAAAAAAAAACTAAAATATCTTTTTGCTTTTTCATGTGAGCATTCTAATATATACTCATCTTTATCAATTTTTATAACTTGTGGTCTATTTGTTTCTATTTCATTAAATATCTTTTTTCCACCTGTTGTTAATTTAATCTTAATATATTGTCCAAAAGATATAAAAGGATCAAAATTATCTTTCATTTTATCTATAAACTCTTTATCTCTTAGCTTAAAAGATGTATTTTTTATATAAATTGATTTTATATATTTAATCTTATAGTTTTTCCACTTTCCTTCTCTCAAATTATAACAAAATAGATAATTCATAACCTCTAGCTTAGAACTTTCGATCAAATATGGTTCAACTTCAATATTTTTTTCATCTCGAAAAACTATCTTGATTGTTCTTTTCTCTTTTATTGAATAATTTATTCTTTCAACTATCTCTTTAAATAAAAAACATTCTCTCTTTTTCTTTCCTAAACTAGCATATTCAATTAAAATTTCTCTAAAGAACTCTGATTCATTTTGAATATTATTTTCCTCTAAAAAATTATAATATCCTTCTAAGTTTTTTTTATTTAAATTAAATTGAATAACTGAAGTTTCTCCTTTATAAGGATAAATAAATTTTTTCTCTTGGTTTTCCTTTATTTTTTCTGCATATATATAATTTAATAACGTATTTTTTTTTATAAAAAATTCCTCAATATCATTTTCTAAAATCTCAACTATTTTTCTAGGTAAAGTCACTCTTATTTTTTTTTCCATATTTCACTCCAATGAAATCGTTATCTAGTGGCTATTATATCATGAAAATAACTATTTTTTTATAAATTTATTTATGATATAGTTATAATATAAATATTCTAGGAGGTTTTACTTTGGATATCGTATATGAAATAAAACAAAGGTATAACAGTTTTTCCCAAAAAGAAAAAGATATCGCTAATTATATACTCAAACATAAAGATAATATTGAAAATATATCAATTACTAACCTTTCAAAAGCAACAGGAGCATCTACTTCTACAATAACTAGATTTTCTAAAAAAATTAATTGTGATAGTTTTGTTCAAATGAAAATTAAGTTAAATACAACTTTTAATAACCCTCTTCCTAAAGAAAATGATCTTTTCTCAGCTGTTCATAATTATTATACAGAGGTAATCGAAAAAACAAACCAATTAATCAATAAAAAACTTATTTTAAAAGTTGTTGAAGAGATAAAAAAAGCTAAAAGAATTTACATATATGGGGTAGGAAGCTCTGGACTTACTGCACATGAATTTATGCAAAGACTTTTAAGAATGGGATTTAACGTTTCTAGTATCACTGATTCTCATATGATGATTATAAATAGTGCTATTGTTTCAGCTGATGATCTTGTTATTGGAATATCTATTTCTGGCGAAACAAAAGAGATTGTGGATTCTTTAAGAGTTTCTCAAAAAAATGGTGCCCATACAATTGGAGTTACAAGTTTTCCTAATAGTTCCATTAAAAAATTTTCCAACGATTTAATTTTGATTTGTGCTTCAGATTTTATTCATAAAAGAGATTTTATTAACACTCAATTCTCAACTATGTATCTTTTTGACCTAATCTCTACAATTCTTTTATCTAACAAGGATTTAAGAAAAAAAATGCAATTAACAATTGAAGCAATTTTAAAATAAACAGCTTAAAAGCTGTTTTTTTGTTGTAATTTTAATATTTATGTGATATATTCATACTATAATCAATGAAAATTATTTTCATATATGCATATTTATATGAAAATATTTTATGCAACAGGAGGTTACTATGTTTAAAAATTTACAAAAAATTGGTAAATCATTCATGCTTCCAATAGCTATTTTACCAGCTGCTGGATTGCTTTTAGGAATTGGAGGAGCTCTTTCAAACGCAAACACTGTCAATGCTTATCCTTTCTTAAATATACCAATTCTACAAGGTATTTTACAAGTTATGTCTGCTTCTGGAGAAGTTATTTTTGCTAATCTAGCTCTTATTATGTGTATTGGACTTGCTATTGGATTAGCTAAAAAAGATAAAGGAACAGCTGGTTTAGCTGGTGCTGTAGCTTTTTTAGTTATGAATGCTTCTATTAAAGGATTAATTACAGCATTTAAACCTGAAGTAGGTTCTATCGACACAGGTGTTGTTGGAGCTATTGTTATAGGTTCTTTAGTAGCTTACCTACATAATAAATATAGCAATATTAAACTACCTGCTGTTCTTGGTTTCTTTGGTGGATCAAGATTTGTTCCTATTGTTTCTTCTTTTGCAGCAATTGGAATCGGTATAATATTTTTCTTAACATGGCCAACATTCCAAGGATGGCTAACATCTGCTGGAAAGTCGATTGCTAGTTTAGGAATTTTTGGAACTTTCCTTTATGGTTTTCTTTTAAGACTAAGTGGAGCTGTTGGATTACATCACATGATTTATCCTTTATTCTGGTATACTGAGCTTGGTGGAACTGCTCAAGTTGCTGGAAAAACTATTGTTGGAGCTCAGAATATTTTCTTTGCTCAATTAGCTGATCCTAATCATACTGGTCTATTTACTGAGGGAACTAGATTTTTTGCTGGACGTTTTGCTACTATGATGTTTGGTCTTCCAGCTGCTTGTTTAGCTATGTACCATTGCACACCTCTAAATAAAAGAAAACTTGTTGGTGGATTATTTTTAGGTGCTGCAATTACATCTTTTATCACAGGAATTACAGAACCTATCGAATTTATGTTTTTATTTGTTGCTCCTTGGTTATATGGAGTTCATGCATTCTTTGATGGTTTATCTTTTCTTGTAGCTGATTTATTAAATATATCTATTGGAAATACATTCTCTGGAGGTTTAATAGACTTTACTCTTTTTGGTGTTCTACAAGGAAATGAAGCGACTAATTGGATGTATGTTTTAATAATTGGAGCGATTTGGTTTGCTCTATATTATTTTTCTTTTGTATTCTTAATTAAGCGTTTCAACATTGCAACTCCTGGTAGAGAGGGAGATGATGAAGAGATTAAAATAGTAACTAAAGATTCTCTTTTTGAAACATCTAAAGAAGTTTTAGCTGCTCTAGGTGGAAAAGAAAATATTGATGATGTTGATGCTTGTATAACAAGACTTAGAGTATCTGTTAAAGATGTATCTAAAGTTGACAAAGCTAAATTAAAAAGTCTTGGTGCAACTGGGGTTTTAGAAGTACAAGGTGGAATTCAAGCTATTTTTGGAGCTATGGCTGATCCTATTAAACAAAAAATAAATGAGATTATAGAAAATAACAACTAGGAGGATTTTATGAAAAGAGGTCTTATTGTATCATGTCAAGCACTAGAAAACGAACCTTTACACAGTTCATTTATAATGGGCAGAATGGCTGTTGCTGCTCAAATAGGAGGAGCTGTTGGAATTAGAGCCAATGGAGTAGAAGATATTCTTGAAATAAAAAAAGTAGTTGATTTACCAATCATTGGTATCATAAAAAAAGATTATGAGAATATGGTTTCTTATATTACTCCCACTGAAAAAGAGTTAGAAGCACTTATTGCTACTAATATTGATGTCATTGCTCTTGATGCTACTATAAATGCTGATTTAAACCTTTTAAAGTCTTTAAAAGTTAAATATCCTAACCAAAAATTTATGGCTGATATCTCTACTACTGAAGAGGGAGTTCGTGCAGAAAAATTAGGTTTTGATTATATTGGAACAACTTTAGTTGGATACACTGAACAGTCTAAAGACTTAAATAACTTTGATGTTCTTAAAGAGTTAATATCAAAATGTAAAACTCCTATAATTGCTGAGGGAAATTTTGACACTCCAGAGAAATCAAAATTAGCAATGGAATTAGGATCTTATGCTGTTGTTGTTGGTGGTGCTATCACTAGACCTCAACTTATTACTAAAAAATTTGCTGATGAAGTAAATAAAGTTAAGTTTTAATAAAAAAAGATAGAGTTTATTCTCTATCTTTTTTATTTACAAAATTAATAAATCTATCTATTGCTTCATTTAAAATTTCTTCATCTTTTACTAAAGAAATTCTTATATAATTATCCATTCCAAAGGCTATTCCAGGAACAACTGCAACTCTTTCCTCTTCTAAAAGACTCTTAGCAAAATCTAAAGAGTTTAATTTTGTAATTCCATCTAAGGATACAAAAATATAGATTGCTCCTTTTGGTTTTATAACAGATATTTGTTTTTCTTTTAACTTTTTATATACACTTTCAGCTCTTTTCTTATAAATTTCAACTTGTGAAGATATATCTTTACACTCTTTTAAAGCTATTAGTGCTCCTTTTTGAGAAATTATACTCGCTGATGTTACTGCATATTGATGTACCTTTACCAAATACTCTCTCATTTTTTTACTTGCTATTATATATCCTATTCTCCAACCAGTTAAAGAATGTGATTTTGAAAAACCATTAATTAAAATAACATTTTCTCTATATCCATCTTGTAAAAAGCTATTATGTTCACCTTCAAATATAATTTCACTATAAACCTCATCGCTTATTATATACAAATGATTCTCTTTAACAAATTTTAATATCTCATCTCTATTTTTTCTAGATATAGTTATACCTGATGGGTTTGATGGATAATTTAAAATAATAGCTTTCGTCTGAGGAGTCACATATTTTTTTAAAACATCAACAGTCAATTCAAAATTGTCACTTGACGTATCCATTTTTATTAACTTAGCTCCAGCTAATGTTATTAATGGCTCATACCCTGGATAAACAGGTAAAGGAGTTAGAACCTCATCTCCTGGCATAATTATAGTCTTTATTGCTGTTGATAATCCTTCTGTACTGCCGACAGTTATAATTATTTCATCTGGTTCTATATTTAAATTATATTTTTCTTTATAGTATCTTCCAATCTCTTCTCTTAACTCAATCATACCACCTAACTGTGGATAACCTAATTTAGCATCTTTCATATACCCAATAGTTTCATCTATTATTATTTTAGGTTGTGGTAAATCTGGTTCTCCTATTGTTAGATTAATCAGTGGCTTTTCACCCCCTTCATATTCTCTACAAGCTTCTGCTATCTTTCTTATAACAGATATCTCAATTTTATCTAAATTTGGATTTACTTTTAGCATATTTTCTCCTCTAGTTATTTTTTCATTAAAATTTCTGCAATTTGCACTGCATTTGTTGCTGCTCCTTTTCTAATATTATCAGCTACAACCCATAAATTTAATCCTTTTTCTATGCTAAAATCTTTTCTTAAACGCCCCACATAAACTTCATCCGTTCCATTAGCTTCAGTAGCTAATGGGTATCTATTATTTTTCACATCATCTTCAAGCACAATGCCTTTTGTTTCTCTAAATTTTGCTTTTAGTTCTTCTAAATTCGCTTCTCTTTCTAACTCAACATTTATCGATATAGAATGTCCATTTAAAACTGGTACTCTAACACATGTTGCAGTTATTGGAAGATTTTTTTTATTTAAAATTTTACGAGTTTCATTTATCATTTTTTCTTCCTCTTTAGTATATCCATTCTCTAAAAAAGAATCTATATGTGGTAAACAATTATTAACTATTGGATGAGGATATGTTTTTGGTTCTTCTCCTTTTAATCCTCTTTGTAAATCCTCTATTCCTTTTATTCCACTTCCCGATACAGCTTGGTATGTTGAATACACAACTCTTTTTATACCATATAGCTCATCTATTACTTTTAATGGAACAACTGATTGAATCGTTGAACAATTTGGGTTAGCTATTATACCATTATTTTTAAATATATCCTCTGGATTTACTTCTGGCACTACTAGTGGAACATTTTCGTCCATTCTCCAAGCACTACTATTGTCAACTACTATTACACCTTTTTCACTTGCAATTGGAGCAAATTTCTTACTAATATCTCCTCCAGCTGAAAATAGTGCTATATCTATCTCTCTATCAAAACTATTTTCTGTAAGCTCCTCTATCACTAAAGTTTTCCCTTTAAAAATAATCTCTTTTCCAGCTGAACGAGCCGAAGCAAAAAGATATAAATTTTTTATTGGCAAATCTCTCTCCTCTAAAACTTTTAAAAAAGTTCCACCTACCAATCCGCTTGCTCCTACTATTGCTATATTATACATTTTAGTCCCTCCATTATATTGAAAATACTTCTGCTAATTTTTCTACTACTTTTATTGTATCAGATTCTTTTATAATTAACGAGATTGAAATTTCTGATGTAGTGCATTGATAAAATGCTGAATCTATCTCTGCTAATACTTCAAAAACTTTTGCTGCTACGCCAAAATTGCTTATCATTCCTATTCCTACTAAAGATATTTTTACAACTCCTGTTCTTTTTGTAACCTCTATATCTGGAATCTCCTTAGCAATCTCCTCTAATGATTTATTTAAAAAGTGCTCATCTGTCAAAGGACAAGTAAATCCTATACTTCCCTTAACGTTTTCAACTTCATTTTGTGATATCATATCAACATTAACACTATGCTTAGCTAAATTATTAAAAATGATTGCTACATTTTTAGGAATTGCTAAAAAGTTTTCTAAATTTACCATTATAACATTTTTATTTATAGATATTCCTGTTACAGCTTTTTTTTCAATTATTTCACTATTATCACATATATATGTTCCTGTTTCAACTCCTAAAGTTTGTCCAACGTAAATCTTAACGCCATATTTTTTCCCTATTTCAACTGCTCTAGTCTCCATTACTCCTGCACCTAAATTTGCCATCTCCATCATCTCCTCGTATGAAATTTTTTCAAGTTTTTTAGCATTTTTATAAACTCTAGGGTCTACACCATATATTCCTGTAACATCTGTATATATCTCACAATCACACTTTAATGCTGCAGCTAAGGCAACAGCACTCGTATCAGATCCACCTCTTCCCAATGTTGTTATATCGCCATCTTCATTTACTCCTTGAAATCCAGCAACAATTACAATTTTTCCATCTTTTAAATGTTTTTCTATTCTATCAATTTTTATACTTTCGATTTTATTTTTAGTATGTGTTCCGCCTGTTCTTATCCCTGCTTGAGCACCAGTTAAAGAGATAGCCTTACATCCAATTTCTTTTAATGCCATACTTAAAAGAGAGATTGATTTTTGCTCTCCTGTTGATAATAATGAATCAAGTTCTCTTACATCTGGAGTTTCTGAAATCTCTTTAGCTAATTTTATCAACTCATCTGTTGTTTTTCCCATAGCTGAAACTACAATTACAATTTCATCACCATATTTATAGTTTTTAGATATATCTTTAGCTATATCTTTTATTTTTTCTATTGTTGCAACTGAGCTTCCTCCAAATTTTTTTACTACTCTCATTAGTTCCTCCTTAGATGATTTTAATAATAAAAAAAGCGATAGTCAAAAAAATAACCATCGCTTAAAACTCTCATTTCAACTATGTTAGCTTAAAATAATCCACGATAGCACAACACCAATTTGGTGACAGTTACATAAATATTCTTTATGTACCCAGCTTAAATTTTTTAGTAGAAAAACTTAAACTTCGGCAAATTTTCCTTTTAACAAACATCTTTGATCTACTAATCTCAGTTTATTTACTAATAAAATTTGCAACCTCTATCAAAATATTAATTTAAGGCAGAATATCACATTTTTTTTCAAATGTCAAAAGTTTTTTCTTAAAAGTGCTTCTATTTTAATCGGTAATCCAAAAAGATTTATAAATCCTTCTGCATCTTTTTGATTATAAACACTATCTTTTTCAAAAGTTGAATACTCCTCTGAATATAATGTAAATGGAGATGTCGTTCCTGCTAAAATAATATTTCCTTTATATAATTTTAGCTTTACTTCCCCCGTCACGAACTCTTGAGTTACATCTACAAAAGCTGTTATAGCTTTTCTTAAAGTTGTAAACCATTGACCATTATAGACTAATTTTGAAAAATCATGTGATAGTTTTATTTTTTCTTGATACGTATCTTTATCTAAACACAATCTTTCTAATTCTTCATGAGCAAAAAATAAAATTGTTCCTCCTGGAGTTTCATAAACTCCTCTTGATTTCATTCCAACCAATCTATTTTCAACCATATCTAAAACACCAATCCCATGATTTCCACCAATTTTATTTAATTGTTTTATAATTTCTACTCCACTCATTTTTTCTCCATTTATTGCAACAGGAACTCCTTTTACAAATTCAATATTTATGTACTCAGATTTTTCATTTGCTACTTCTAGAGTCTTAACCCATTGTAAAACATTCTCATAGTTAGGCTCTTTTGAAGGACATTCTAAGTCAAACCCCTCATGACTTACATGAAATAAATTCTCATCTCTACTATAAGGAGATTTTTTATGAAACGGAAGTGTAATCCCATTTTTTTCTAGATATTCAATCTCTTCCTCTCTTGATTTAATATCCCAAATTCTCCAAGGAGCTATTATTTTCAAAGATGGATCCAAAGCTTTTATAGCTAATTCAAATCTTACTTGATCATTTCCCTTACCCGTTGCTCCATGAGCTATATATTTCGCCCCTTCTATATGGGCCACCTCAACTAAAGCTTTTCCAATAACTGGTCTTGCCATTGATGTTCCTAGCAAATATTTATTTTCATAAATAGCACCTGCTTTTAATGTTGGAAATATATATTCTTCTACAAATTCATGAACTTTATCTACCAAATAAAATTTACTTGCACCTGTTAAATATGCTTTTTCTTCAATTGCTTTAAAATCCTCTGTTTGTCCTACATTTACTGCCACTGCAATAACATCATAATCATAATTCTCCTTCAGCCACGGAATTATAACTGATGTATCTAATCCTCCTGAATATGCTAAAATAACCTTTTCCTTCATCTCTCTCCTCCTAATTAAAATGTTTTATTATTAATTCATCATAAATACCCTCTGCTTTTATCTCTTCCAAAGCTTTATTTACTTTTTTAATAAGATTTTCATTATTTTTTTCTGCTGCTATTGCATATTTTTCAACTTCACTATCTATTTCTATTATTTTTAAACCTTTATTTTTTGCCACATAACTTTGAGCTGGAGCTGAATCTAATATCATTGCATCAATATTTCCACCTTTTAAAGCCATAATAGAAGATGGTGCTGAATTGTACTGAACTTTGTTAACTCCTTGAATTTTAGATATTATTAAGTCCCCTGTGTATCCAAGTACCACTCCTACTTTTTTATTTTTTAATGAATCCATATTGATTATAGTACCTTCATTTTCTGGAACTATAATAACTTGATTAGCTACAAAGTAATCATTTGAAAAATTTACAAACTTCTCTCTTTCTTTTGTTACTGTCATTCCTGCAATTATTAAATCTATTTTATTTGTTTGAAGTGCTGGCAATAATCCATCAAAAGCTATATTCTTTATTTTTATCTCTTTTCCAATTTTTTCACCAATTTTATTTATTAAATCAATATCAAATCCTATAATCTCCCCATTTTCCATATACTCAAAAGGTGCAAACTCAGCATTTGTTCCAACATATAAAACTTCTTTTGATAATACAATTGCTCCCATTAAAATAAATAATAAAATTCCTAATATTTTTTTCATAATATCCTCCTAAATATTTTTTTGTATAAAAAAAGCCAGTGCTTTAAAACACTGGCTCAAATAATATAAATCTATAGAATAATAAAAAAATTAAACTATAATAAAATACCTGAGATTGCTTTCTTGGCACACAAAAATTCTATTTTTTTGTTATAGTTATTGTGTGTCCTTAAAACTCTTCTCATAGTCATTTTATTTCCTCCTATTTTTTTATTTGAAATGATAATAGCAAATTTAATCCCTTATTGTCAAACTTTTTTTCAAATTTTATAAAATAAATTGCTGAATTTTTTTAAAAATACTATAATAATACTAAAATAAAAGAAAATAGAGGTATTTTATGAACTTAAACAAATTCTTACTTATTAATCTTTTTAGTAAATTAAAATCAGAATCTCTTTTTTTAATAGCAACTTTTTTTGCTATTATCACAAGTTTTATTATTCTTCCTAAGTTTTCATATATTGATACACATGTATTAATGATTCTTTTTAACCTAATGGTTGTAGTAGAACTTTATAAAAAAGAAAATGTTTTGGATTTTATAGCTATTAACTTTTTAAAAAAATATAATAGTCAAAGAATTATATGTGCTGCATTAATTATTTTGGTTTTTTTCTTTAGCATGTTTCTAACTAATGATGTTGCTCTTATAACTTTTATTCCATTAACTATTATAATTGGAAAGAAATCTAATTTTTCAACTTTAAAAATAGTTATTTTAGAAACTATTGCAGCCAACTTAGGAAGTGCACTAACGCCTATGGGGAGTCCTCAAAATATCTATTTATATTCTAAATTTGCTCCAGCTCCAATTGAATTCTTTAAAATTACTTTTGGTATATCTACCATTGGCCTTGTTATTTTATTACTTGTTAATTTTTTTACTCCTAAAGAGGAGTTAATTTTTGAACTTGAAACTCCTATATTCAAAAAAAATATCAATGTTTTTGTTTCAACAGCTATATTTATCTCGGTTTTGTTAAGTATATTCTTTAAACTTCCAATTATTTATATCACAATTTTTAATATTGGGTATTTAACTTATAAAAAAGAAAATATTTTTCAAAAAATAGATTGGATTCTTTTAGCTACTTTTATTAGCTTTTTCATTTTTGTTGGAAACTTATCAAATATTGAATTAATAAGATCCTGGATGTTTAATTTATTATCTGAATCAACACAAGTTTATTTCACAGGAATTATTCTAAGTCAATTTATAAGTAATGTTCCTGCTGCAATTTTAATATCTGAATTTACAACTAAATGGCAACCTCTTTTACTAGGAGTTAATATCGGTGGTCTTGGAACTTTGATTGCTTCTTTAGCTAGTTTAATTTCATATAAACTTTATATTAATGAATTTCCAGAAGAAAAAAGAAAGTTTTTTATTCTTTTTTCTATTTTAAATTTTTCTATTTTAATTCTTATGGGAAGCTTATTTGCATTCTTTATTTAAATAAAAAAACTAGCCTTAAGGCTAGTTTTTTTAAAATTCTAATGATTCTCCTTGAGTTGGAAAATAATATTTTATACCATGTATATTATTCTTTAATAGTTCTTTTTTTATATTCTCTCTCGTATTCTCACTCTTTTTTAAACTAGGCTTTATATGAGTTATAACCACATTTAATCCCTTTAATGTCCCCTTACCTGAATATTTTTCTAAAACCTTAAACTCTTCATTTATCCATCTTGGTGATAGATGCCCAAATAGACCTTTATCATCTTTAGAGTTATCAAAGGATGATTCTATCATTATCGCTTTCAGTTTTTTATCTTTTATCAAAGGTCCTAAAACTTTAAAACTCTCCTCTAACCCATTACTTTTTTCCACTTTATCCGGTCCTACATCTCCATAATATACTATATATTCATCGTTATTTTCCAATAAAAACATTGTTGATTCATAATTGCTATGACTTAATGGAAATGCAGTAACCTTTAAATTTGTACCATTTAGATCTTTAATTTTATTTGGTTCTAATACCTGATATTTATACTGATTTAATTTAAATCCCTCACCTTCATTTGAAAAATTTGGCCAAAGTTTCCAATTAAATACATTGTTTTTTAAAGTTTCAATTGTACTATTCAATCCATAAATATCCTTTGTAGTGTCTTCTGTTGATGATATTACTAACCCTGATATATGATCTAAATGTCCATGAGATATCAGATATCCTTTTATTTTCTCTCTAAAAATATATCCAATATCACTCCACTCTGTATCTTGAGGTATAGTTATATTCTTAAAACTCTCTTTTTCTAATCCACTTTTTATTCCAGGAAGTACTGTTCCTGCATCTAAAGCTATAAAATTTTCATCATTTTTATCTCTTATAAGATATCCAGAAATACTTCCGTCCATTACTCCACCGTCACTTCCCAAAGTAATAATTTGAAACCCTTCAGCATAAGATACTAATGATGAAATAAAAAAAATTGTTGATAATAATTTTTTCACTAAATCCCTCCAAAATATTATTAATAAAAATATTATAAATTTATTTTAACATTATTAAAGGAAATTTTAAACCTAATAAGAAGAATATGTTAAAGAAATTAAAGAGGTGATTTTTATGTCAAAATGTTGTAACAAACCTAAAGTTGAACTTCCTAAAACATGTGTGTGCTCTACTGAAAAAAAAGAAACTCCTCCTGCTCCAGATATATTAGATCCAAATGTTGAAGCTGAAGCAAGTGAAGTCAGAGGCGAAGAAGATCAAGAGAAAAACGATTAAAAAAGAGGACTTCTGTCCTCTTTTTCATTTATACTGTCTTCAAATAATTAGCTGCATTTATTCCTGCTATTGTTCCATCTGAAACAGCTGTTGCAACTTGTCTTATATCTTTACAACAAATATCTCCTGCTGCAAATACTCCATCTATATTTGTTTTCATTTGAGAATTTACTTTTATAAATCCATTTTCTAATTCTAATTTATTATATTTTTCTGTATTAGGAGTTGCACCAACATAAACAAACACTCCTGCTCCTCCACATTTTATCTCTTTTACTTCTTTTGTCTTCTCATCAGTAATTTCTAAACTTTCAATTTTATCTTTACCATTTATTTTTGTTAATCTTGAATGTAAATATAATTTTACATTTTCTAGTTTTTCTAATTTATTTTTAAATTCAGCTATTGTTCCCAATGAATCTTCAAAATGAATAATTGATAACTCTTTTGCAAATTGAGCTAAATAAATAGCTTCCTTTATAGCTCCATCTGCGCCACCAACTACAAATATATCCTTCCCTACATATTCTTTTCCTTCTTTCCAAGGATTTGAACAAACACCCTTTCCTCTTAATTCATTTTCTCCTGAAATTCCTAATTTTCTTGGTGTTGTTCCATTTGCAAGAATAATTGTTTTACCTAAATAAATATTTCCAGACTTTGTTGATACTTTTTTTAATAAATTATCTAAATCTATTTCTATAACATCTTCTTTTAATACCTCTATATTATAAACTTTTAATTGACTTTCTAATTTGTTTTTAAAAGAATCTCCTGTTTCACAATTATCCACAGATAAGTAGTGTGTCACTGAAGAAACTTTACCTACTGTTCCACCAATTTCTTCTTTTTCTAAAATTACAGGTTTATATCCACGACTTGCAATATATACTGCAGCACTTACTCCAGCAGGTCCTCCTCCAATTATAATTGCATCATAGAAATTTTTTGTTTCATTTGTCATTTTCAACACTTCCTTTTAATCTGTTTTGTAAAAATATCTTTCTTAAGTTATTTATATCACATTTTGAATCACGAGTCAACTTTTTTAAAAAAATTTGTATGGTTTAAAAAACCATACATTTAATAATATAAATCGATAATATTTATTTCACTAGTACTATTTACTCTGTATGGTATTAACCAAGAACTAAATCCTGCACTCACTATTGTATGAGTTATTCCAAATACTTTATATCCGTGATAATTTTTATACATCTTTTTCACTATTAAGTTATAAGGAAAAAATTGTCCTCTATGAGTATGTCCACAAAGCTCTAAATCAATTTTATTTGTAATTGCCTCATCTATTGAATTTGGATTGTGGTCCAATAAAATTGTTGGTAAATCTGTATCTATCTTTTTTTTCAAATATGCTATCTTTTTTCTTTTTTTATTTGTTATATCATCTCTTCCAATAATATTTATTCCTTCAACTTTTAAAACACTATCCCTCAAAATTTTTATTCCTAGATTTTCAATATATTTTATATTTTCCTCTATTCCTCCATGATATTCATGATTTCCTAAAATCGCGTACATTCCGTACTTAGGTTCAATCTCTCTAAAACTAGCTGTAAAATTTGCTTTTATATCTTTACAACTAAAATCAACTAAATCTCCTCCGATTAATAATATATCCGGTTCTTCCTCATTCATTCTTTTTAATGAGTTTTCTATATTCTCTTTATTAGTTAGAGCTGATAAATGTACATCTGATATAAACGCTATTCTCAATTTTTTACCATTTTTATATCTTTCTAATTTTATCTCACTTTTTATTACTTTTGCCATTGAAAAATTATAGTACGCATATATAAAAAATATTGGAAGTACTATAAATGCTATAGTTATTATGTTCAATTTGCTTAATCGATAAAAGTAATTTACTACGCCTAAAATTACTAATAAAAAAAATATATAATGAGCTATAAAAATATAGTTTCCTAAAAATCTACCTAAAAAAATATTTCTCCTAAAAAAAGTTCTTCTAATATAAAAAATTGGTAAAATTGCCAATAAAAATATAAAGTTTATTAAAAACAATTGTTCCATAATTTCTCCTTATAGAAAATGACTAATAAAAGCTTTAAGTCCCATTAAAACTAATATTCCTCCTCCTAGATACTCTGTTTTATAACTTATTAAATGCCCTACTTTATGCCCTAAATAGACACCTAAAGAAGCTATTAAGAAAGTTATTATTCCTATTATTTCTATAGAGTAATATATATTTAAATTTGGAACTAATGAAAAGGAAAAACCAACAGCTAAAGCATCTATACTTGTTGCAAATCCTAATAAAAGTAAGTTTGAAGCCATATCACACTTTCCTTCTTCCTCACACTCTTGCTCTTTCCAACCATCAAAAATCATTTTTCCACCAACAAATAATAATAATATTGTTGTTATTATATAATCATATTGTGATATTTTTTCTGCAAAAACACCACCTATCTTCCATCCTATATACGGCATTAAAGCCTGAAATCCTCCAAATACAAGTGCGATTTTTAAAATATTTCTTTTTCTTAATTTTTTCATTGCTAATCCTTCAGTTAATGATACAGCAAAGGCATCCATAGCCAATCCTATAGAAATTAATACAAGTGATAATATATCCATCATTTCCTCCAATAAATTTTTTCAATTTTTATATTATACATTTTCTTTTGATTTTTCTCAATTTATTTAATAAAAAAAGAAGAGAGTTCCCTCTCTTCATAAATTTATACTATTAAATTTAAAATTGATAATCCACCTATTACCCATAAAGCTACATTTATTTTTTTTATCTCTCCTGCTGCAATATGAGTTATTATATATGCAACAAATCCAAAACTTAAACCTATACTAATGCTATAAGTTAAAGGCATCATTACAATTGTTATAAAAGCAGGGATTGCTAGTTTCATATCTGTAAAATCTATATTTCCAATAGATTTAAACATAAATACTCCCACCAATACTAACGCTGGAGCTGATGCATATCCTGGTACTATTCCAACTAATGGTGTAAATAATAAAGCTAATAAAAATAATCCACTTGTTACTAAAGAGGCTAAACCTGTTCTAGCTCCAGCAGATATTCCTGCTGCTGATTCTGCAAATGAAGTTACTGTACTCGTCCCTAAAACTGCTCCAATTAATGTTGATGATACATCAACTTGTAGCATCCTCTTTAAACCTTTAGCACCTTCATCCCCTTGTACTAATCCCATATTTTTGTAACAAGCCATCATAAATCCAAGGGAATCAAATAGATCTATAAACATAAATGAAAATATTGAACCTATTAAAGATATTTTTAAAGCCCCTAATATATTTATTTTCATAAAAATTGGACTTATTGATGGTGGCATTGAAATAATTGCTTTTGGTATATCAACGATTCCAAAAAACATCCCTATAACTGTTGTTGCTGCAATACTTATTAAAATACCGCCTCTTACCTTTTTTATTTCACAAATAGCCATAATTGCTAATCCTAAGATCCCTAATACAGTTGGTATTGAAAAATCTCCTAAACCTACAAATGTAGCCTCATTTGCAACTATTATTCCCATGTTTTTTAAACCTATAAAAGCTATAAATAACCCAATTCCTGAAGTTGCTGCTGTAGAAACTACACTAGGAATAGCATTAGCTATTTTTTCTCTTATTCCACCTAATGTCATAATTAAAAAGAATAGTCCTGATATGAATACAACACCCAATGCGTCTTCCCAAGAAACTCCTTGTCCTAAAACTAATGTATAAGTGAAAAATGCATTTAACCCCATACCTGGTGCTAAAGCAAAGGGAGCATTTGCCCATAAAGCAGCAATTCCTGTTCCAATAGCTGTTGCTAAACAAGTTACTGTTATAAGAGCACCTTTATCCATCCCAGCTGCAGAAAGAATTGCAGGATTTACGAAAACTATATATGCCATTGTTAAAAATGTTGTAAGACCACCTAAAACTTCTGTTTTTATTGAACTTCCTCTTTCTTCAATTTTAAAAACTTTTTCTAATATATCTAATGAAATATTTCTTTTTGTTACTATTTTTTCCACTTTACAATCCTCCAACTATATTATATCTATTACAGGAAATCTGTTTGGTAAAACTATTTTTGCCTTAGTTTTTATCTCCTCAGATTTTATTTTCACTTGCTCTATTAAATTACTCTCGTTTAAAACTAAAATTTCTCTATTTTTCATTAACCATTTTCCATTACACATTGTTGATTCAACATTTTCACTTGACATTGTATAAACAATATTAGCTATTGGATCATGAAGTGGTAAAGAATGAATTGTATTTGGATTTAAAATTATTAAATCTGCTTTTTTACCTACTTCTAGACTTCCTATTTCTCTTTCTAATAACGCGCACTTAGCTCCATTTATAGTAGCCATTTCTAATACTTGTTCTGCTGGTACAACTTTTGGATTTAATGTTCTTCCTTTATGAATTAAAGAAGTTAAATACATCTCTCTCATCATATCCATTCTATTGTTTGAAGGTGCACCATCTGTTCCAATAGATACGCTTAGCCCTTTTTCAAGCATTTCTGGTATTCTTGCAAATCCTAATACAACTTTCATTGCCGCTGCTGGATTATGTGATACCTTTACATCATATAATCTAAATAAATCTATCTCTCTATCTGTTAACCACACTGTGTGAACAGCTAATAAATTTGGTCCTAATGCCCCTAACTTATGAAGATGTTCAACAGTTGAATTTCCTCTATTTGTTTTCACATAATCATTTTCTGCTGCTATTTCAGCTATATGCATATGAATTCCTGTATTCAATTCATCTGCTATTTTTTTAGTTTTAATTATTAAATCATCTGAGTTATTAAAAATAGTTCTTAAACCAAACCAAATTTTTATTCTTCCATCTGCTGTATTATTATATTTATCAAATAGTTCTTTTTGTACTTGAATCTCTTCATCCGCTGTTTTTATCCAATTTGTAGGTAATCCAATCCCTTCATCCATAACTGATTTTGATAAAGCTGCTCTTATTCCTGTATTTTTTACAGCCTCAGCCATTGCTTCTACATACTGACCTCCTGCTTCTAAAAATGTTGTGACTCCAGATTTTATCATTTCTACACAACAAGCAGTTGAAGAGATTAATGAACTTTCATAATCAAAGTTACTCTCATAAGGCCAAACTCTTTCTCTTAGCCAAGTTAAAAGATCTACATCATCAGCTATTCCTCTTCCTAGTTGCTGAGATAGATGAACATGTGTATTTATTAAACCTGGTAATACAATTTTCCCTTTTGCATCTATAATTTCTGCAGTATCTATAATTGATTTTTCATCAACTTTTCCAATTGCCTTTATTAAATCGTTTTCAATTAAAATTGAACCATTATTATATATCTCTCTTTTCTCATTCATTGATACTACATATGCATTTTTTATTAAGATTTGTTTCACAAAAAACCTCCATTTTTTAAATAAAAAAAGTGTAAACTCTATCTGGGATAGAATTTACACTTAAAATTAAATTTAAAATATTTAACATATTTTAAAAAATTATAGTATAAGCTCTTCCCATAGCGTCCTGATTTAAGGTTAGGACGTAGAAACTTTTGGACCATATTACCAAAATATATGAGTAAACTTTTTTATTTTAATAATACCATATTTGTATTTAAACTTCAATATTCTTGTGAAAAATTATCTATTATTTTTTTTGTTTTATATATGTTATAATCTAAATACATTTTTATATTAAAAATAAAGGAGATTTTTATGAGAAATTTATCTTATACTAAATATATTGGTATCAGTTTTATTTTAAGTTTTCTTTTAGGCTGTAGTGCTATAATGACATCTATTGGTAATAATAAAATTTCTAATGCTATAAATATATATAACTCTCAAGGAACGACAACGGATGGAACCTTAGAACTAATATCTGGATTAGACTATTCTTCTGAATCTCAAGTTGGAATATCTCAGTATCAAAAACAATATTTTGAAATAACAAATACAAAAAACAATATTTTAAAAAATAAATATTTTACTAAACAAGATATAAACGCACTTAACTTATATCTTCTAACTATTGAAGAGTTTAAAAAGATACATACTAAATTTCCTACTATAAAGATTGATTATAATGATTTTAATAATTCCAAAGTTAAAATTACTAAAATTTTTGAAGACTTTGTTTTAAAAGATGAAAAGCTCTACATAAGTCGTAATCAAAAAATTCAAAATATAAATTTTTATAAAAAAATGAATAAATATATAAATAGTTATATCATTAATAGTACTATTTCAAATTTAGAAAATGATGTAACTATAAATCTTTATGTAGGATCATCTTTTAGAGGATTTTCTCAGCTTGATTATCTTCTTACAAATTCTTTGATGTATGCCTCTGACATAAACATAAATAGAAACCTTGGTAATTACATAATTTTTAGAGGTTTTAACTCTTTTTTAAAACCTAATTTTAAAAATTATTTTATAGATTTTAATTTTTCTAATGTGTACACAAGAACTCTAGAAACAAAAGAGGAAATCAAAGAAAAAGAAAAGCTTTTTATTGTTCGAAAAAAAATTACAGTTAGTGGTTATTATAAAATTTACAGTCAAAATTCAGCCCCACATACTAAATATTTTGAATTTAGTGAAAACTATACTCTTAAAATGAGAGAATATAATAATTCTACTTTTTACGATGACGAAAGAGATATTTTAAAAAATATTTTAGAAGATAAATTCTCAAATATTATTCGTTATGATTTAGATAATTTAATAAATATCAATTAAAAAAAACCAGATTTCTCTGGTTTTTCTTTTTTACTAATATATTGGAAGATAAATCTCCTCATACTCTTTTTTTATTTTTAAACTTTCTATAGTCCCTAAAACTTTTTGTTTTAAATATTTAGAATCTATATTTAATCTCTCTATATCTTTAGATACTTCATCATAGTTATTTAAAGAATTCTCCAAGACTTGAATCGCACCTTTATAATTTTTATTTCTCCAATGATATAAACCCACAGCTATTAACAAGAGATTTATTGATACATGTTTTCTTGTCTCACATTTGGTTTCTTCTATCCAAATTTCTTCTAGGATTTCATGACATTTAAAAAAATCTCTTTGAATTTGAAAAGTATCCATAAACTCCCTATATTTTTCTTTATTTTTCATTTAATATTTCACCAAAATTATTTGTTATCCATGCTTCCAATTTACTTTTTATTTCTTGAAGCATAAATATTTCATCTAAAGGTAAGCCCACAAATTTTCCATCAACAATTGCGCTACTTTTTACGAAATCATACTCTTCAACTTCTGTAAATCCAACTATATTAGCATTTTTTTTAACCAAAGCGTCATATACTGGTTTCATTCCATTAACAAAAGTAGCTGCATAAAATCCTTGATTTCCTCTTCCTATAATTCCAACTGATTTATTTTCAAAATTAACTTTTGAAATAACCTCAATTCCATCTTTCCAATCTTCATGGGGTTCTCCAAAACCATAAGTTGGAACTATAAAAATTAAAGCTTTATATTTTTTTAAATTTTCAATAATCTCTGTATCTGCTATCTTGTATATATCACAATTTTCTTTTAATAAATCTTTTATCAAAGTAGCTGTAAACTCACTCTTTCCTCTAGCACTACTATAAAATACACCTATCTTCATTTATCACACCTCCATCTACACCTCATAAGTATAGTATTTTAAATGTGATTTTTCAATAGTTTAATTTAAATTTTTTCACTTTTTTCTTTATTTACTTTAAACTCATTTAGAACTTCATTAAATAATTCCTTATTAGTGATTAAATCATATGCAGTTCCAGCTAAAATTTTTGCTCCTAATATTATAGCATTATGAGCTTCTTCACTTTTTCCTGCACACAAAAATTCATCTGAATGAGATGAGGTTCCTTGAGGTACAAAGGCTACTCTTATACAAGATCCAGGCACATGATACATTACGTTTCCAAAATCTGTAGAACCTGTTTTCTCTCTAGGGGGAGATAATCTAGGAGCATTAACCAATTCGGCATTATCCATAAGGATTTGATTAAGCTTCAAAACAGGGATTTTATTATTTAACCTTTTTGTTTCTATAATCTCATAATCAGTTTCCGTCATAAGAGATGCACCTTGTACCACTTTTTTGAACCTTTCAATAACATGATTTAAATAAGCTCTATCATAAGATCTTATACTAAACTTTGCTTCTGCATATTTAGGAACAACATTTGCAGGCCCTCCTGCATTTGTTATTGTATAATGCATTTTTACATCTTCTCTTACATGCTCTCTCAAAAATTCAATCCCTTGAAATAAAAGGATTAATCCATCTAAAGCACTTCTACCTTTTTCTGGAGCTAAAGCTGCATGAGACCTAACTCCATGAAATTTAACTGTAAAATTTGAAAGCGCTAGTGATTTTACATCTGTTGTTGTATCTGGAGCACCATGCATCATTAAAGCAACATCTATATCATTAAAACAACCATTTTCTAACATTTTTACTTTTGCACCTAGTGTCTCTTCGGCTGGTGTCCCATAAACTACAATTTTATAATTTTTATCTTTTAATTGATTTTTTATACTTAAAGCAGCTCCAACTATACTTGGTCCTTGCATATGATGAGCACACGCGTGTCCCATTCCCTCTAAAGCATCATACTCACATAATAAACCAATAGATGGTCCATTTTGTCCAACTTCATAAACTGCTCTAAAAGCTGTTTCAAATCCACCTATTCCAGTTTCTATTTTAAAATCATTCATTCTTAAAATATCAATTATCTTTTTTGAGCTTTTGTATTCTTCTAGTCCAATTTCTGGATTATCAAAAATAAAATCCCCTAAATCAATTAAACTACTTTTTAACTCCTCAACATTTTGTAAAATCTCTTGCTTCATAACTTTCTCCTTTAATTAAAATGGACCATATCCTATCCAATTTGCGATTATTATAAGTATTGATCCTGTTACTATCCATATTAAAAATAATTTTCCCATATATTTCATCCAATCTTCATAAGATACATTAGCTATTGCTAAGAATCCCATCAATGCTGACGATGTTGGAAGAACATAATTACTAAATCCATCACCGAAATTAAATGCTAAAACGGCTGTTTGTCTTGTCATTCCTATCATGTCTGCTACTGGTAACATTATTGGCATTGTTACAGCTGCTTGTCCACTTCCTGAAGTAACTAAACCATTTATAAATAATTGCATTAAGAACATTCCAATAGACTGTAATACGTGTGGTAAAGATGCCAACATATTCCCTAAATAATAAACAGCTGTATCTAAAATTTTACCATCATCTAATATTATAGAGATTGTTCTTGCTATTCCTATTATTAAAGCACCAAATACTAATGCTTTTGCTCCGCTTACAAACTCTTTTGCAATTGTACTAGGTGAAAATCCATAAGCTAATCCTCCTAGAATAGCCATCCATATAAATAGTGCAGCACTTTGATTTAATCCCCAATGCCATGCTGCTCCACCGTAGATTAATAATCCAAATAATCCAATTACAATTGCCAATACTAAATAGTGTCTGTTCTCTATTTCTGGCATAACATTTTCACCATTTTCAATGTTATTTTCTAATTTTTCTAAATCTCTAACTACACTTAATTCTGGGTTTTTCTTTATTTTTTTAGCATAATTTAATATATAAATATTTGTTACAACTAAAAATACAACTAAACAGAAAATTCTATAACCTAATCCTGAAAACATCGGTAATCCTGCTAAGGCCTGAGCTACACCTGTTGTAAAAGGATTAAATGTTCCTGTACTAAATCCAATTGCTCCTCCTAAAGCTACCATAGAAATTCCTACTATTGCATCATACCCCATAGATCTTGCTAAAATTATTGCAACTGGTGCAAATCCAATAAATGTATTAACTCCCATACTCATACATGCTACTGCAAACACTGTTGTAAAAGCTGGAATTAATAACTCATCCTTATTCGAAAATACTTTAGTTACTTTAGCTGTTAATGCTTGGAACATACCTGTTTTTATAATTACATGAAATGCTCCTCCAACTATTAAAACTAAAAATATTATACTACTTGATTTATTTAGTGCATCTACAATTTTAAATGGAATATCTAAAAAACTAACTGGTGTATTTTCTATAAAAGCAAATTGATCTGCAACAATAATAGTTTTTCCTGTTGCAACATCCTTTATCCTTGGAAAATGTCCTGCTGGAACAACCCAAGTTAATAACGCAGCAAAAATAATTAATCCAAAAATAATTACATACGTATGTGGAAAACTCATTTTACTTCCACTTTTTTCTTTTTTACTCATTTTACCCTCCAAAAATGTTTTTAAAAAATTATTTTAAACAAAAAATGTTTATTTACAATCATAAATATACTACGATATTTTTTTATAGTCAAGTTTTTTTTGAACCATATGTTCTATTTCTTCGTCTTTTTTTCAGGATTTTACATATTTATATATTTAAAAAAATATGGTAAGCTATATTATAAATATTTTTTAAGGAGATTCTTATGATTGATTCTTTACAAAAAAGAGTTGCAAATAAAAGTTTAACAAAAACTGAAACTATTATTGCAGATTTCTTTTTCCATAATGAAAATAGAATATATTTTTTAACATCTAGTGATATTGCAAACGAATTACAAATAAGTGATACTTCTGTGATTAGATTTGTTAAATCTCTAGGATTTAATAACTTTAAAGAATTTAAAGATAGTTTAAAGCAACAAGTAAGTGATAAAATTCTTACTCCATCTGAAAAATTAAGTTTAAACGAAGAACTTTTAAAGAAAAATAATTTAATTGAAACGTTTACGAACTCAATCTTTAAAAACATTGAAGAAACAATAAATATAAATTCCTATGATAAAATTTCAAAAATAATTGATATACTTTTTAACTCTAATAAAAAATATATTATAGGTTTTAAAAGTGTCTCTGGAGCCACGTCATTTTTCGGCCTACGTTTAGGTTTTATATTAAAAAATGTTATTACACATAATCAAAATAATTCTGAACTTATAAAAAATATAGTTGATATTCAAAAGGGTGATTGCTTGTTTTTAATTGCTCATCCTAAATATTCAAAAACTTATCCACTATTAATTGAAATTGCAAAAAAAGCTGAAGCAAAAATTATTATAGTTACTGATAAATCAACATCACCTGTTGCCAATACTGGAGATATAACTGTATTTACAGATATACGAGGTATTAGTTACTTTAATTCAATTATTTCGACTCAAGCATTACTAGAATTTATACTAACTTCTATGAGTAAAAGTTTAGATGATGACTCTAAAAAGCGTCTAGCTTATATTAATGAACTTTTAAATGAAAATAAATAATTTGGAGGATATATGAAAAAATTAATACTTACAGGACTTTTACTTAGCAATTTACTTTATGCTAACAACTCATTACTTATAACTCAGGAACAATTAAAAGAGCAACTTATCCCTTCTTTAACAAGTAGTATTGTTTTTGAAAAATTCAAACCCATTTTAGCTAGAGAAGGAAAAATAGGTGAAACTATAAAAACATATACTAAAGATGGATTAGAAACAATAAATCAAGTTACAATTCCTAGCTATATTGTTAAAAATACAACTGATGCTAAAGAGGAATATATTGTAACTAAAGATAAATTTGAAAAAAGATATACTTTTTTAAAAAAAGAAAATAAAACTTGGAGTTTCTTTAAACCAATTGGTGAAATTAAAGTTGTTAAAATTAAAAATAATAATGATTTTTTTATTCTAGCTCCATGGGGAGAAAAAATGATTGTTAAAAAAGATGACTTTTTAGTTTCTCCTCTTGATTATTCTGAGATATATAGAATCGCTAATAAAGAGTTCTTTGAAACATATAAACCAAAAGATATATTACAAAAATAAAATTATAAAAGGATTTTTTTATTTTTTTAGTATTTCATTATATAATTTAATTTTAAGAGGTGATTTTTATGTGGAAAAATTTAGGACCTATTGTCGCTTTATATCCTACTCCAACCGTTATTGTTGGTATGATTGATGAATATGAAAAAGTCAATTGGATTAATATTGCCCATATTGGTATAATTGGAAATGACTCTATTTTATTAAGTATACAAAAAAATCATTTTAGTAATGAAATTATTAAAGATAAGCTTGCTGTTTCTGTTAATATTGTAACAGAAGATATGCTTGAAGCTGCTGATTTCGTTGGAATTGTTAGCGGCAGAAAAGTCGATAAATCAAATGTTTTTGATTACACCATAGGAATAAGAAATGTTCCTATGATAAATATTTCCCCTGTTGTTATGGAGTGTGAAGTTACTGATAATTATGAAACAAAGGAACATAATCAATATATTTTAAAAATCAGACATACTCATATTAAATCTGAAGTTCTTGATTCTGAAGGAAATATTAATTATGATATTTTGAAACCTATTCTTTTTGAAATGCCTACTAAATCCTATTATAAATTAGGAGAAAAAGTTGGCAAGTGTTGGAAATTAGGAGAAAATTTTTCAAAATAAAAAGCCCTTTTTGGGCTTTTTTTATTTTTTAAATGTATCTTTTTTAGATTCAAAAGCTTTTAGAGTATTTCTAAGCTCTCCATTTACACTATTTGCATGAAATGTTGATCCTGCCAAAGAATCGATTGGTAATTCCTCTGCATTTTTTCCTTTATATTTATTTATCCACTCTTTATCATGTACATTTTGATGTTTCTCATTTGCATCTGGTAAATAAAAATCTAAAAGTTTCCCTTCTGGTGAAATAATTGTTATTAATGCCTCATGTTTATTATAAGATTTTACATGTGTTAATCCTGCATATGCAACTACTTTTCCATTATTTTCGATTGTTGTAAAATTATAATACCCTAGATTTGGTGCTTCATAAATCTCCCCTAATTTATCATATTTTATTCCTGAATCTTTAATAGCTTTTTGAATTTGAGGATTATAGTTCTCTATTGAATACTTTGACAAATCCTCTGATTTAGCCTTATATGCAAAAGCTAATTGTGATAAACAGAAAATCATAAATAATACTTTTTTCATTTTTTCCTCCCGTTTTTAATATGATATGATCCATTATAACATAAAAAATATAATATGTAATTTTTATAATGCTTTTTTCTTAAAAGCTATTTTTATAAAATAGTTGAATTAATATTCAAAAAGTTGTAAAATACTAAAATCGGATATGTTCGAATAAAGGAGATAGAAATGGAAAGAATCACAAAAAAACTGAACGAAATTGAAAATCAATATTTAGAACTTGAAAACGGTATTATCGATTATACTAATAATATCATTAAGTCACCTGATTTAAAGAAAAAAGGTTCTAAATTTGGAATTTACGAACAAAAAGGTAAAAAAATGATGTTAAGACTTAAAGCTGTTGGTGGAGAACTTTCTACACAAAACTTTAAAGATTTAGTAGATATTATGTTTAAACAAAACATCCCTTTTTTGCATCTTTCAACAAGACAAAATTATCAACTACATGAAGTTGATTTTGATAAAGTTAAATCTACTATTGAGCTTTGTAATAATAAAGAGATGTATTTCAGAGGTGGTGGTGGAAATACTTTCAGAAGTATTTTAGTCTCTACATATACAGGTGTTGACAAAAAAAGTAATTTTGATGTTATTCCTTATGCTAAAATGATTGAAAATGAAGTTTTTTTTATTGATAAAGCCTTTGATTTTGGAAGAAAATTAAAAATTGGATTTTCTAATAGCTCAGATGATGAATTTGTAATGGCTGTACAAGATATGGGATTTGTAGCTAAAGAAATCAATGGTAAAAAAGGCTTTAAGGTTTTTGCTGGTGGTGGAATGGGAAGAGGAAGTAAAATTGGACACATTTTACTTGAATTCTTACCTGAAGAAGATTTATTAAAAGCAGTTAAAGCTATGATTGAGCTTTTTTATGATCGTGGTGATAGAGTTAATAGAATGCAGGCTAGACTTAGATTTTTAGTTGAAAAAATTGGAATAGATGGATTTAGAAAACTTTTCTTAGAATATTTTAATAAAGAAACTGTTGAAAATGGTATTATTAAACCTATTGATTACGCTAACTTTATTCCTAATTTAACTAAATTTGAAATAAATAATACTGATGAAAACTATAACCAATGGATTGACTTCTGTGTAAAAGAAACTAAATTTAAAGATATTGTTTCTTTAGTTCTTTATGTAAAAAATGGAGATTTATCAAAAGAGCATGCTCAAAAATTAGCTAATCTTTTAGATAACATAAATTCTCCTATTGTTAGAGCTACTATTAACCAAAATCTAGTTATTCCTATGGTACATAAGTCAGCTTTACCATATATTTATGAGTTTTTAAATAATGAAATTCCTGAAATTGTAAGTGAATCTTTTTCAATAAGAGGCCAAATTAGAGCTTGTGTTGGATCTACAGTTTGCATGATTGGAGTTCAAGATTCTGTTTCTATAGCTGATTCAATTGCTGTTGAATTAGATAATTTAGCTAATCTTTATCCACAATATAGAAAAATTATATTTAAGGAAGCTAAGAACATAAGAATCTCAGGATGTCCTAGTTCATGTGCTGGTATTCCAGTTGCTCCTCTAGGATTTATTGGTTTAAAAAAGAGAATAAATGATGTTTTAACAGACTGTATGCAAGTTTATATGGGTGGAATTTTAACTGAATCTATTCAATCTCTTGCATTTGAAATACCTAACTTGATTATTCCTATTGATGAAATTCCATTACTTGTTAGAAGATTATTTGAAGACTATCTAGAGATGTTACAAGTTTATGATTTAACTTTCACACAGTATATGTATGAAAGAAGACTAGAAGAGTTTTAAAAAATAAAGAGAGAGTTCGCTTTCTCTTTATTTTTTGTTTATTTTTGAAAATATTTTTTTATTTATATTTTTATTTAAAATATTTTTCTAATTTATCTTGACTTATATATTTTTTTAATTTAAAATTACATTAAAAGAAATTTAAGAGGTGATTATTATGTTGGCTGAACATTCTAAAAGTAAAAAAATTTTCGATAATGGTTTTCAAATCGCTAAAAATGCTGATTTAGCATCTAAAATATACGGTAAAGAAAATGTAATTAATGCAACTTTAGGAATCTTTTATAATGATAATGAAGAGATGCACACTTTAGATATTGTTAATAACGAATATAAAAATTTATCAGACAAAGACCTTTTCAATTATTCTTCAAGTATAAACGGTGAAGAATTATTTATCGATGCTGTTAAGCAATATATTTTTGGTAAAAATCATATTAATATTCTTAAAAATAATTTTTGTGAAGTTATTGCAACACCTGGTGGTAGCGGTGCTATATATAATACTTTTAAAAATTATATAAATCCTGGTGAAGTGGTTCTTCTTCCTAACTATATGTGGAGCTCTTATAAGCTTATGAGTAAAGAAGTTGGTGGCGGATATCAAACTTACTCTCTTTTTAATAAAAAAGGGAAATTTGATTTAATTAATTTTAAAAATTCAGTTATAGAATTAGCTAAAATTCAGAAGAATTTGGTTGTTGTTCTTAATAATCCCTGTCATAATCCCACAGGATATACTTTATCATCTTATGAAATAAAATCTCTTATGAATATTTTAAAAGAAGCATGTACTCTTTGCAATATTATTTTAATTAATGATATTGCCTACATGGATTTTAACAATAAAAAAAATGATTTAAGTGTGTTTTATCAAAATCTTCCTAGTAATCTTCTTATGATGATTACATTTAGTATGTCAAAATCGTTTTGTTGTTATGGTCTAAGAGTCGGAGCACAAATAGCAATCTCTTCATCAAAAGACACTATAGATAATTTTACAGATGCAAGTCTTTATACTTGTAGAAGTGTTTGGTCTAATATCTCAAAAGGAGGAATGACTCTATTTAGTAATATTGTCTTAAACAGAAAGAAATACAGACAACTTTTATTAGAACAAGGCTATATGAAAAATATGATTAAAGAACGTTCTGAAATCTTTTTAGGTGAGGCTGCAGCTGTTAATCTTAATATCTTACCTTATAAAAGTGGATTTTTCATAACAATACCCTTTTCAAAAGGTTTAGAAAAAGAAATTGAATTAAAATTAAAAAATGAAAATATTTTTGCAATAATTATTCCAGGTGGTATTAGGATAGCTATTTGTAGTATACCAAAGCATAAAGTTTATAATCTCGCAAAAAAAATAAAAATAGCAATTTCTTAAAAATAAAGCAGGAGATAGTTTTTAAATTATCTCCTGCTTTATTTTATATAATTATTTTATCTAATTCTTTGTTTACTTTAGCGTTTTTTAAACTAATAACTATTAATGCCAAAATAAAATTTAAAATTCCTATACTATATACCAAGTACATATTATCTAACTTTAATCCTTCTGGTGCAACTAAAAAATAACAAGTAATCATTGCACTCATAAAAGCTGCTGGTATTCCTGCCACCCAATAATTTCTTTTTTTCTCTATAAAATAATATGTGCATGTCCATAAACCTAATGTTGCTAGCAATTGATTTGTAGATGCAACATATCTCCAAAGAGTATTAAATCCAAATTGTGATAAAAAACCAGCTAATAAAAATAATGGAATAGCTACTATTAATCTATTTTTCAATGAGCTTTGATTATAATTTAAAACTTCAGCAATTGTAACTCTTGCACTTCGAAAAGCTGTATCTCCTGTTGTGATTGGTAAAGCAATTAGTCCAAACAGTGTAAACACCAGTCCATATTTTCCTAAAAGTCCAGTGATCATTTTGCTAACAGCTACCATTCCCCCTCCACTTCCTGCTAACCCTTCTACTCCATTAAAAAATCCTAAAGATATAGCTGCCCATGTCAAAGCTACAAAGCCCTCTAAATACATAGCTGCCATAAATGATTTTCTTCCATCTTTCTCATTTTTTAAACATCTTGCTACTAAGACAGATTGTGTCGAATGAAATCCAGAGATTGCTCCACATGAAATAACAACAAACATATAAGGAAATATTGGTAATTTTTTAGGATGCATATTTTCTAAAGTTACTTCTGGTATTTTTACTCCTTTTATTAGCATTGCTCCAATTAATAAAAACATCATTAAAACTAAAGCTCCTCCAAACAAAGGATATACTCTTCCTATAATTTTATCAATAGGTAGAAGTGTAGCTACTATATAATACCCTACAATCAAAGTTAACCAAATCTCTTTGTTAATTCCTGTAAATGATTGTAAAATCTCTGCTGGACCTGTAATAAAAGCAACTCCAACTATAATTAATAATATAATTAAAAAATATTTAGTAAAAAGCTTTGCTCTATTTCCCAAATATTTTCCAATTAACTCCTGCATATTTTCACCATTATTTCTCATAGAAATCATTCCCGTATAATAATCATGAACTGCTCCTGCAAAAATAGTTCCAAATACAATCCATAAAAAAGCTGAGCTGCCCCACATAGCTCCTGCTACGGCTCCAGTAATCGGTCCTAAACCTGCTATATTTAAAAATTGAACTAGAAAACTTTTAATCCAATTCATTTCTACAAAATCTACTCCATCAGCTTTTAATAAAGCTGGTGTTTCTCTATTATCTATACCAAAATTCTTTTCTAAATATTTTCCATATGTTAAATATGCAACAATTAAAATAACTACACCAATAAAATAACTTTTCATAATTTCATCCTCCTTTTTACTCAACTATAGTTAACCACTCTCGATACTTTTCATTTTCACCCTCAACTATTTTAAAAAACTCCTCTTGAATTTTCTTTGTTATCTCACCTCTACTTCCACATCCAACTTTTATATTATCTACAGAACTAACTGGTGTTATCTCCGCTGCTGTTCCTGTTAGAAATATTTCATCAGCTAAATATAAAAATTCACGAGGTAAAGTTTCATATTTTACTACTAATCCTAAATCTTTAGCTATTTTAACTACTACATCTCTTGTTATTCCTGCTAAAGATGAAGATGCCATTGGTGGTGTTAGAAGTTCTCCATTTTTTACAAGAAAAATATTTTCTCCACTTCCTTCACTTATATTTCCAAAATAATCTAATGCTAATCCCTCTTCAAATCCCATGTCCAATGCTTCCATTTTTATCAATTGAGAACTTAAATAATTTCCAGAAGCTTTAGCTAAAGCTGGTAAAGTATTTGGTGCAGGTCTTCTCCATGAAGATACACATACCTTTATTCCATTTTTCAATCCTTCCTCGCCTAAATAAGCCCCCCACTTCCAAGCTGCTATTATAGCTTCTACTGGATTACATGTTGGATTTACTCCAAGCTGATTATAACCTCTAAAAATTAGCGGTCTAATATACCCAGCTTCTAATTTATTTGTCTTTATTGTATCTAAAATACCTTTTATAAATTCATCTTTAGTATAAGGAACTTCCATTTTATAAATTTTACAAGAATCATATAATCTGTCTATATGTTCTTTTAATCTAAATACCGCTGATTTCCCATTTTTTAATTTATATAATCTTATTCCTTCAAAGCATCCAGACCCATAATGTAGTACATGTGATAATACATGTACTTTTGCATCATCATGCTCTTTTAATTCTCCATTAAACCAAATTCTTCCTGTCTCAATCATATTAACTCCTCCCAAATTTTTATAAATAATAAAAAAGGCTTGAAATCTACATAGACTCAAGCCTTAAAATACTTTTTTATCGCTCAAGCCTTAAATTTATACTAAAATAAGGCTTGAATACTTAGAAGAAAAATCTCATCTAACACCAAACCATAGAGCTTATTATTATTATCAGTACTAATAAAAAGTTTACTTTAAATTTAGTGTTCATTTTTTTCCTCCTTTTGTTTTTTTATTAAGACAAATAATAAACTATTTTTTTATAATTGTCAACTTTTTTTGAAAAAATATTTTTATTTTTATTTTAACTATAATTTTTTTGTTATTTTTTTAACAATATCTTGCACAAAAAAGAATTTCTTGATATTATTTATTTAGCTCATATATACCTCAAATACGGTGAGGAGTCTCTACAATCAACCTTAAATTGATTACTATGGCTTATTAATATAAAAGTTAATAACTATTTATGTAGAGTTTTGGGTATACTTTATTTAGGAGGCAACACAAAACTATGAAAAAATTTATCACAACTTTTTTACTACTATCTTCAATCACTTTTTCAAAAGAAACTATTTTAATTCAAGGTGCTATGGATATGGAGGTTGATTATTTAATAAAAACTCTAAAAAATCCAACTAAACAGCATATAGGTTCTTGGACATTTTGGAAAGGAAACCTTGGAAAACATGAAGTTATTGTTTCTAGAACAGAAGTTGGCTTAGTTAATGCTGCAGCTGCTACAACTATTGGTATTGAAAAATATAAACCAACAATTATAATTAATCAAGGAACTTCTGGTGGACATGATTTTTCTTTACATACTGGAGATATAGTTCTAGGAACTGATATTATAAACATTGGAGCTATTCGAACTGAACGAAAAGAAGAGGGCGTTCCAGAAAATATAAGAGATGGGATATTTTTTGATGTAGTTCAAAGACTTAGAGATTCTAATAATAATCTTGTTACATATAAAAATTTTTCAAGCAACTCAAATTTAATTGAAATTGCTCAAAAAACTAGTTATTCTAATGGAAAAATCTCTTTAGGTGTTATCGGTTCCGCTGATCAATGGAACAGAGAAATTGAAAGAATTAAATATTTAAATACAACATTTAAAACTCAAACTGAAGAGATGGAGTCAGTTGCAGTAGCCCAAATTGCGAAAGCTTATGATATTCCTTTTTTAGCCATAAGAGTTTTATCAAATACAGAGATACACAATGAAGAATTTAATCCTAAGACAGCTCTTTGGTGTCAAGAGTTTACTGTTAATGTTATAAATAATATACAATAAAAAAAGTCGCAATTGCGACTTTTTATTTTATTATTATTTCATTTAATTTTATTTTTTCTATTATAACTTCTAATTTTTTTAAATTCTCGTCACCTATTATCTCTTTTGTATTTCTAAAATCTGTTGTTCCTACACCATTTTCAGATAATCCGTAATAAGAATCTCCTCCTTGAAACTCGTTATTCAAGATAGATTTAACTGTATTATAAACTGCTATATCTACATTTTTCATCATAGATGTTAACACTGTTCCTTTTATAAAATCATCTTGATCTGAGTCAACTCCTATAGCATATATGTTATTATCTTTAGCTGCTTCTAAAACACCTAAACCACTTCCACCAGCAGCATGGTATAATACATCTGCTCCTTGCTTTATCTGAAGAGTTGCCATCTCATTTGCCTTTAAAGGATCATTAAAAGCTGTTGTTCCACCAATATATGCACTCAAAATTTTTATATTTGGATTTATATACTTTGCACCTTGTTCATAACCATTTTTAAATTTATTAATTAAAGGCATATCTATGCCTCCAACAAAACCAATTACATGATTCTTACTCATCATGGCTGCTAAAGCTCCCATTAAAAAAGAACCTTCATTCTCTTTAAATAATAAATTTTTAATATTTTTTTCATTTGTTGTATTATCAATCATTGCAAATTTTATCTCAGGATAATCTCTCGCTACATTTTCTACAGCATCTTTCATAGGAAATCCTACTCCTATTATAAAATCATACTCTGCATCTGCATATTCTCTTAAAAACTCTTCATCCTCTAAAGATGATTTTGGCTCAACATACTTAAAATCTATTCCTAAATCTTTTTTAGCCATTTCTAATCCTCTATATGCTGAATCATTAAAAGATTTATCTCCTAATCCTCCTGTTGATAATACTAATCCAACTTTTATATTAGCAAAACTCTCAGTTTTTTGCCATGTAAACACAATAAAAACAATTAATAAAAACTTAAAAATATTTTTCATAAAAATAAAAACCTCCAATATTGATTTAATCCATAATTTATATGAACTTAAATAAAAATTGAAAGTTTTCAACTTTAAAATAAGCCCATAGTAAGTTATTTACGGTAACTTGTAGAGACGTTTCACCATATTTGAAACATATATAGGATTTGTTATTATTATATATTATATTTATAAAAAAGTATAGTTTTTTAATATATTTCATTTTTGTTAAATTATTTTTATTTTATTTATTTTTAAAAATATTTTTTTATTTTTTCTTGACTTATTGAGTTTTTTTTCATAAAATTTAACTAACCAATATATCTTAGGAGGATTTTATGAATCAAGAAATTTTTATAGGTAGAAATAGTGCGATTTTAAATTTTTCAACAAAATATTGTGATACTTCTGAAAATCTTTTATCAAGTTTAGCATTTAAAAAGGTTCTTTCTAAATATATATATTTAATTAACACTAAAAATACATCCATTTATCAATTTTTAAAAAAAAGTTGCGAAGATGACATAAGTGAAACTCTAGTTAAATTTTTTAAACTTCTTATCGTTTTAGATAAATCTGAGGTTTCTAAATTAAACCCAGTTTACGCTAATCTTCTATTAAATGAAACAATTCTTTTTGAATTTATTGAAGGTCTATATTCTTATTGGAGAAAATTTGAAAGATATGCTATTATTCGTAATAAAAATACAAGCTTAGGATTACAAAATATTAATTTTATTGACTCTATGAATAGTTTTACAAATTTAATTTTAAAAACTTACAGATTAGTTGAACAAAATATTTTAGGTGAAAATCACAGAGTTTATAGACAACTAAATGCAGGAGTTAATGCGGGACTTATCTTAAATAACGCTCCTTGGAAATGTCCTAAAGAATATTCTTTTTTAGAAAAAATTCCCTTCACTGAATCAATAGTATTACAACCACCTTTTATAACTTATCCTAGAAAAAATACACGAAAAGGTATTTTTTGTGAAAATAGAGAAAATCCTATTGAAAATTTAACTTTAAATTTAGATAATTGGATTTGCTTTCCCGCTAAAGTTGGTGAATTATTAGCTTTTGTATATTTTGATATGAATTTTATGGCTCAAGGCGTTACTCTTTGTAATCTTTTTGAATTAGCTAAAAAAGAGGAATATCTTAATAAAAAACCCGATATTATATATATGTACGGTGTTAAAGACTTCCATACAGAGATGAGAACTGAATTTTTTAAAGATTTACAAAATGATATTATGATTGGATATGTGAATTTTAATGAAGGCATTGATTATTTTGGGTATATGAAAAAAATGATTTTAACACTTCATAATTTAAAAATGATTGATGCTGGGTATCTTCCAGTACACGGTGCTATGGTTAATTTAACATTTAAAAATGGATTAGAAAAAAATGTTATTATTATGGGAGATAGTGGGGCTGGAAAATCTGAAAGTTTAGAAGCCTTTAGAAAATTAAGTGAATCTTATATCAAAGAAATGAAGATTATATTTGACGATATGGGAGTCTTAAAACTTGATGAAAATACTTTAACTGCTTCTGGAACAGAGATTGGAGCTTTTATACGACTTGACGATTTAGATATTGGATATCCTTACAAAGAAATTGATCGAAGTATTTTTATGAATCCTGATAAAATAAACTCTCGGATTGTTATTCCAATATCCACTCATTCTGATATTATAAAAAAATATAAAGTTGATATGTTTTTATATGCTAATAATTACGAAGATGGAGAAGTTTTAGAATTCTTTAATTCCTCTTCTATTGCTAAACCTATATTTATTCAAGGTGCACGAAATGCTAAAGGAACTACCAATGAAATTGGAAAAGTAACATCATATTTTGCTAATCCATTTGGTCCTCTACAAAGAAAAAATGAAACCGATATATTAATTAATAAATATTTTGAAAAAATGTTTGAAGATAAAATTTTAGTAGGACAGATTAGAACATGTTTAGGTATTCATGGGCTAGAAAAGGAAGGGCCTGAAAAGGCCGCTAAAAAATTATTTGAATTTATTATTAAATAATTCTTGCTTTTTTATAAAATTTGAATTATAATTCAAGTGTTGAATTTTAATTCAGTTTTGTCTTGAATTCACATTGTTCATTGTTTTTGGAGTTATGCAAATAACTCCTTTTCTATTTTTTGTAAAAAAAGTAGATACTTTTCTTGTATCTACTTTTTTATTTTTTAGATTTTAATTTTTTCTTCTTTATTTTCTAAAGAATGGTATGTATCATGATCTAATTTTCCTTCGCTTTTTGAAACATACACCGCTACAGCACTATCTCCTACAACATTAAGTGATGTTAATAACATCTCTAATGGTCTATTTATTCCTAAAATTATTGCATAAGCTGATACCGCAATTTCATTACTATATCCCATTCCTGTTAAAATAGTAAATAGAATTATAGCTCCACTACCTGGTGCTGCTGGTGTTCCAATTGATGCTAACAACGCTAATAATGATATTGTTGCTAAATTAAATACTGTAATTTCATAACCTGCTACTCCTGCGATAAAAAGAGTGGCTAAAACTTGCATTATTGCAGTTCCATTCATATTTACAGTCATTCCCATTGGTAATACAAATGACGTCGTTGTTTCATCCACTCCCAATTTTTCAATTGTTGTTTTAGTATTCAATGGTAATGATGCCGCTGATGATGATGTTGAAAAAGCGAACATTGCAACATTAGATATTTTTTTCATAAAATGAATTGGATTTAATCCTGTTGAAATCCATATGATAAATGAATAACCTAATATAAGGAATACAATTAAAGTTATAGCTGTTAAAACAAAATATATGCTAGCAATTTGTAAATATCCTATTCCATAAATTGCAAATGTTCTCATTAATAATGAAAATATGGCTATTGGAGCAAATTTATTTATTATAAATGTTAAGAATATCTGTGATATTTTATTCAACTCTAATATTCCTTTTTTTACAACTGAATTTTCATCATTCATAGTATTTAAAACTAATCCTACAGAAATTCCTAAAAATACTGCCACTAAAACATTTCCATTATTTGATAATCCCGCTATTATATTTTGTGGAATAGCTTTTATTATTATTAATAATGGATTTGATGATGTTGCTCCTCCAGCTCCAGAAACTTTATTTATTGCTACTGAAAATAAATTAGCCTTATAAGCTATCATTCCTACTATCGATGCATATAGAAGAGCTAACACAGAACTTAATCCAAATCCCAAGAAAGTTTTATAAGATATTCTTTTTAAACTTTTTGAATCTTGAATGCTTGTTACAGCAATAATTATTGATGTAAATACCATTGGTATAATAACTAATTGTAACGCATTTATAAATAATTGCCCTATTATATAGAAAATTCCAAAAGATTTAGCTCCCTCTGTTTTTGTTATATCTTGGAACAAAATTGAGTTTATCGTATTCCAAACACTTTCTTTTCCTTGAGCAATTAAATTTTCTCTTAAAAAAAGAAATGCAACTCCCATAGTAACACCTAAAACTAAAGCATAAAATATTTTTTTTGTTAAATTATTTTTTTTCATTTTCACTCTCCTATTTTTTCTAAAAAAAATAGGAATAGCAACTATATAATATAGTTACCATTCCTATTTATAAATATATAATAATTAAAAGAAAAGAACAAAGAATTAAAAAATGAAAAAAATGAAAATGATGTAATTTTTCTTTTCTTTTTTAGCCTTTTTCTTAACATTGTTCCCTCCTATTTTTTTACACTTTTGTTATTTTAGCATATTTTTTATTTCTTAGCAACTCTTTTTATTTTAAAAGGAAATTTATTTTTTTTAAGAATTAAATACTATAGAGGTGATTTTATGGAAGAACATTACAAAGGATTTTTAGCACAAGTTATGTACACTTTTACAAACGAAGAGTTTTTAGTAAATTTAACCAATAGTCTTATCATATTTCTTTTTAGATTTGCTATTGCTTTATTATTTTTTATAATTGGACGGAAATTTTTCAAGAGTTTTTTATCTAAATATTATCAAACCCATGCTTTTAAAGCTATTGATTCATCTTTTAGAACTTTTTTATCTTCAATTATTGATACTGGTTCAATAGTTATACTCCTTATTATTTCATTACTTATAATGGGATTTCAACATACATCCCTAATAGCTTTTCTAGGTAGTATCGGAATAGGTGTAGGATTAGCCTTAAAAGATAATCTTTCCAACTTTGTTGGAGGGTTAATAATTTTAATTTTTAAAACCTACTCTGTTGATGATGAAGTAGAAGTTATTGGTAACTATGGTCTTATTTCATCTATTGATGTTTTTTCTACTACAATTACTACTTTTAGTGGTGATATCGTAACTATTCCAAATGGAAACGTTATAAATAATCAAGTTATTAATTATTCAAAGACACCAAATCGAAGAATGAAAATTGTAATTTCTGTAGCTTATGAAACAAATATTGATCAAGTTTTTCAAGTTTTAAATGATTTGATAAAAAATAATAAAAATATTTTAAAAAATCCTGCCCCTTTTATAAATATAGAAAAATACAATAATAGTTCAATTGATATAGCATTAAAAGTTTGGACTAAAAATGAGGTTTATTGGGATACATACTTTGATATCTTAAAAAATATCAAACCTTCACTTGATTCAGTTAATATTGTTATTCCATTTCCACAAATGGATATTCATATTAAGCATCAAAACCTTTATAATAATAAAAGCAGCTAAATCATTTTAGCTGCTTTTATTATTATATTATACATAGTTACTTCTCTCTAAATAATTTGTATCATTACCATATACAAATAAAACTGATCCATTTTTTATCATATCTATAGCTTTTTTAGAAATATCTCTTGGTAATGCTGGACACCCTAAACTTCTTCCTAATCTTCCTTGAGATTTAGCAACTTTAGGATTTGCATAATCTGCTCCATGAATTACTATATATCTATCTTTTGCCTTATCATTTATACCTTTTTCTAAACCATTTAGAACTAACGAATATCCATTTCCACCCATGTATGTATTCTCAGTTAAAAAAAATCCTAAAGAACTTTTATTTGAACTAACTTTATTTGAAAATGAAGTTGCTATGTTTCCACCACTGTTTTTACCATGAGATACATGTGAATATACAAGTAGTTCTTTCTTATCCATATCAATTACAAAAAATCTCTTTTCTGTTGATGGCTTTGAATAGTCTATTATTGTTAATAACTCTTTTTTTCTTCCATCAATTTTGTTATACCCGTTTAAAGCTGTTTTGAAAACATCATAATTTAATTTTCCATTTAATCCAATCTCTTCATATAATCTTTTTTCATTATCTTCTAACACTACTTTTGATGATTTTAACTCTGTTTTTGTAGGATTCTTTAATGTAAAACCAAATGATGTTGTTGATATTGAACCTAAAATAAGAGCTAACATTAAATACTTTTTCCCTAACACAAAAACCTCCACTTAATACTTTTTTTCCTAATAAAACCCATTTTATTCTATCATTTTACATAAAAAAAGTCAAGAATTTCACATTCTTGACTCTATTTATGTCCTTTATTCAATTACTATAACTAATCCTTTATTTGTCTCTGCCCATTCATAAACATACTTAGCATGAGAAGTCGCATTTCTAACACACATATGAGACCTTGGAGTTGTTCCTAAAGTTGGACTGTATTCAATCATCTCCGTTCTTGGTAAATTAACTGGAACTCCATGAATATATCCTCCTCCTGAAAATCTACTTGCATATGGTGCATAACCGTCAATCTCTGTATGACTACCATCTTTTAAATATTCCATTTTATACTTTTTCCCTTGAACTACAAATACACCTAAAGGTGTTGGTAATTGATATGGTGGTCTGTCCAATCCAGTAGATGCTGGATTCATACTTCTTACTTTCCAAACCTCTCCAACTTTTTCTAAAGTTGCTATGTTCTGATTTTTCCTATCTACAACTACTACTCTTGGAAAGTTATTTGCTTGTATCTCTTTTACATATCTAGCTGGAACTATCCATTCTCCATCTATATCCTCAACTTTAACTTTATAATTTTCTAAATCTCTTGATGAAATAGAGATTAAAGAACCATCTGGAGCATATCTTTCTGGTCTATCCATTTGTCCCTCTATATATAGTGGTATTCCTTGACTTCTTCTATTCCCAAATTTATCTTTTACTGAAGGTCTTGATCCATCACTATATTTTTCCATAGCTATTTGTCTTGCTACTGGTGGTAACCCATTTATATTTTTGTAATTTTTTAACGTTCCAAATCTAATATTTTCTCCTTGAAAACTATCTAATCGATCTAAATATCTAGATATTTTATCCCATTGAAATTCTCTTGTAATTTTACCATATTTATAAGTATCTTTTAAAGTATACTTATTATAAGTCAAATCCTTTTCAATTGTTGCTGCACTAGATATTAAAAAGCTAAAAATAGAAAACATTCCTAAAAGTAAATATCTAAATTTATTTTTCATAACATACCCCTCTAATCAATTTTTATGAAACTATATACTAGATATACTTTGAAATTTTCTTTTTTCCTACTTCATAAACATAAAAGAGTACAGGAATTAAAATTAGTGTTAATAATGTTGAGAAAATTAATCCAAATATAACTGCTATGGCCATTCCCTTATACATTTCACTACCTTGCCCTATTCCTAAAGATAAAGGAACCATTCCAAACACTGTTGTCATTGTTGTCATGAAAATTGGTCTTAATCTTGTTTTTCCTGCTTCTAGTATAGCCTGATCTAAAGGTAACTCTCTTTCTAAAAGAATCTTTATATAATCTATTAAAACTATTGCGTTATTTACAACTATTCCTGCTAGCATAATGATTCCAACAAAAACCATCGTATTTGTTTTTTGTCCCGTTACTAATAATCCACTATAGACACCTATTATTGACAACGGAACAGTTCCCATTACTATTATTGGAAGTATATATGATTCAAATTGAGCAGCTAATATAAAGTAAACTAAAAACATTGCAACCATAAATGCAAACTTTAGTTGTTCATTTACTTCTGCCATATTTCTTCCACTTCCACCAAAAGAATATGTTATTGTTTTTGGTAGTCCTACCTCATCTAAAATCTCTTTTATATACTTTTGACCTGTTACTAAATCTAAACCATTAGAAGTATTCGCGTCAATAGTTACCATTGTAATTTTATCCTCTTTATCAATTCCATATGCTCCTTCACCAATTTCAAAAGTAGCTATATCTTTTAATTTTACAACTCCACCATTTTGAGATTTTATTCTCATCTCCTTTATTTTTTCAGGTGAATTTCTAAACTCTTCAGCAAGTCTTAAACTTACATCTACTTCTTCATTTGCTGTTTTTATCTTTATTGGAGCTCCACCTAAGATTTGATAACTTACTGAAAGTGTTAAATCATTAACTTTAACTCCATAATACTCCATTTTTTTTCTATCTAAAAGTATTCTCACTTCTGGATTTCCATTAACCATAGAGTTATTTATATCTGTAAATCCTATATTTGCTGCCATTTTTTCTGAAATTACTTTTGAAACATAACCTAATTGATTTAGATCATCAGATTTTAAAATTAAAGTTATATCTCTTCCTGTTCCTCTTCCAAAAGCCATTCTAGGAACTAAATTTAATTTTACATCTGGAATATGTGATATCTTTTTTCTTGTCTCTCCCATTATTTGTTGCACTTTTTTATCTCTATCACTTTTAGGTCCTATATCTACAATTATTGATACTGCTTCTTTCCCTACTGAAGATATAAATTTTTTTGTTTGAGAATCCTTTTCTACAATAGATTCCAACTCTTTTGCTACTCTATTAGCTTTTTCAATCTCCATCCCACTTGGAAGTTCAGCTATAATACTATATATTCCATCATCAGTTGTTGGCATAAACTCTCCGCCAATATTTCTAGCTCCATATCCTACAACTCCTATAAACAAAGCTACCATACTTATAATAACTATCGCTTTATGTTTTAAAGAATTTGATAATATCTTTGAATAATATTTTTTTATATACTTTAAAACTCTTCCTTCTTCATGTACTGTATTTTTAGATTTTAAAATTCTACTTGATACCATTGGTACAAAAGTTATAGCTATTATCAACGATGCTAATAAAGAAAATGTTATTGAATATGCCATATCTTTATAAATCTCTTTCGCTCTTCCCTCTCTTATAACTATGGGAATAAACACAGCGATTGTTGTTGCTGTTGAAGCTATTATTGGAATAATAACTTCTGTAGCTCCATTTTCCGATGCTTCCATTCTATCTTGTCCTAGCTCAGTTAAATGTCTAAAGATATTATCTAAAACAACTATTGAGTTATCTACTAACATTCCCACTCCTAAAGATAATCCCATTAAAGATATTATATTTAACGTCATTCCTTTAGCTCCAAAGAATCCAAATGTTGCAATTATTGAAACTGGTATAGCCACTGTTACAACTAACGTTGCTCTCCAGTCTCTTAAAAAAATAAATAGTATTATTCCAGCTAATACAAGACCTGTTATAGCATTATTTTCAACTGTATTTATAGATCTCGTTATATCCACAGCTGAATCTCTATTTATAGTAAAAGATGCTCCTTTAGGCAAAAGTGGCTCCATTTTTTTTAACTCATCTTTTGCTACCTTAGATATTTCAACTGTATTTCCAACGTCACTTTTCTCTATATTTATTATTATATTTTCAATTCCATCAGTTCTACCATAACTACTTCTATCTTTTATTCCTAAATTAACATCTGCTATATCTGTTAAATATAGGGTATCTCCATTTGAATTTTTTAAAACTATTTCTTGAATATCTTCTAAAGTTTTAGCTTCCCCTGATACTTTTACCAAGTATTCTTTATCACCTTCTCGTATATATCCAGATGGGAAGTTTAAACTAGCACTTTTTAATGTACTATACAAATCCGTAACTGTAAGATTATATGCCTCTAATTTCTCTGGATCAATATTTATACTTATCTCCTTTTCTAATCCACCAAAAACACTTACGGTTCCAACACCCTCTATTCTTTCTAACCTTGGTATAACAACGTTATCTGCAAAACTTTTTAAGTTTATTAGATCCTCTCCTCTTAATCCAATAAGCATTACTCTATCTCCAGAAGATGATGTTTTTCTTATAACTGGTTCATCAATATCATCTGGTAAACTATTTCTTATTCTACTAACAGCTGTTACTAAATCATTAACTTTATTATCTATAATAACACCGTATTCAAATTCAACTGTTAGTGCTGATTTTCCCATAGTTGATTTAGTTGTAATTCTTTTTATTCCTTCCACACTTGTTAAACCTTTTTCAATTTCTTTTGTAACTAACTTCTCCATATCATCTGGAGAGGCGCCTTTCCAACTTACTCTAATTGCAGCCATTGGCATATTATAATTTGGCATAAGTTGTGTTTTTAAGTTAACTAATGTTAATATTCCTAGTATAACCATTGATATTATTATCATCATAGTGACAACAGGACGTTTTATTGAAAATTGTGCTATATTCATCTGTTCCCCCTAATTTAAAATATTAACTTTATCTCTATCTTCTAATAAAAATTGCCCCTCTGTCACAAGTTTCATATTTGAATAAAGTTCATCACTTATAATCTCTTGTTTTTCATTATTTGAATATCCTCTTTCTACCTTTATCCTCTTAGCCTCTCCGTTTTCTACTACGAAGATATATGAATATAGTTCCTTTATAACAATGGCATTTTTAGGAACTAGGTATCCTCTTTTGCTTCCTGTTTCAACTAAAACCTTAGAGTACATTCCTTTTTTTATTTTTCCCTCTGGATTTTCAATTTCTACTTTTATCTGATATTTTTTATTATCTTTATTTGCTACGGGATTTATTTCATATACATTACCAAAATAGTTATTTTCAATTCCTTCCAAATCTATTTCTGCTTTATTACCAACAGATAATTCACTTATTTCATGGACTGATACTCCAGTTTTTACAAGCATTTTACTATCATCAACAACTGTTACCAAATCACTATTTGGTGTTATTTTTTCATAAAGCTTTAAATTTAAATCTGTAATAACTCCATTTAATTTTGCTTTGACAATTAAATCTTCATAATCTTTCTTAGCAGCCAAATAAGTCGCTTCTGAGTTTTTCAAAGCACTTTCTCCTTGAAGAAAATTAGTTTTCTTCACTAAATACTCCTCTTCAGATATAAGTTGTTTTTCATAAAGTTGCTTAAATTTTTCATAATTTTTTTTCTTTATTTCAAAATCTGCCTTATTAGAGATATATGTTGCTTGAGCTTTTAAATAAGCTGATTGCACTTCTTGATCCTCTAAAACTAATATAATTTGACCTTTTTTTACTTTATCTCCATTTTTAAAATTTATCCTTTTTACAGTTCCACCTGTTTTAGTTACAACTTTAACTTCATTTAAAGGTTCTGTTACTCCACTTGATATATTTAGACGTATTATTGATTCTGGTTTTATCTCAGATATTTTAATATTTTTTCCTAAAATTTCTTTTGATTTCTGTTTGCCATTATTACTACCACATCCAAATAATATTAATGATATTGATATTATCAGTAACTTTTTTATCACTTTTTTCCTCCAACTATTATTATTTTGTATATAAAACTATTTTATCATATTTGATATTTATTTGCATCGCTTATATTTAATTAATATTATACTATATTTTTAAAAAAATATATTCACTTTTATCAACCAAATATAACTTTTTTTATGTTGTTATGTTATAATAATAAACATACAATTAGGAGGTACTTTTTATGAAACATATAAATCTTTTAATCAAACCGTCATCAAGCCTTTGCAATATAAATTGTGATTACTGTTTTTATAGTGATGTTGCATTTAATAGAGCTCATCCAAGTTTTGGTTTTATGAGTATAGAAACCTTAGAAAAGCTAGTAAAAGAAAGTTTCTTCACTGCAAAGACTTCTATTACATTTTCTTTTCAAGGTGGAGAACCTACTTTGATAGGAATTGAATTTTATAAAGCATTTCATAGTTTTATAAAAAAATATAATACAAATAATATTTCTGTTAACTTTGCTATTCAAACTAATGGAATTTTGTTAAATAAAGAATGGGCCAATTTATTTAAACAAGAGAAATATTTAGTTGGTATTTCTTTAGATGGACATAAAGAAATACATAATTTTTTTAGAAAAGATAGATTAGGAACTGGAACTTTTAGTCAAACTTTTAAAAATATTAAGCTATTACAAAAGAATAATATCGATTTTAATATTCTTTGTGTAGTTAATAAAAAAACTGTTGAAAATTTAAAAGACATCTATCTTTTTTTTAAAAACTCTAAGTTTAAATACCTACAATTTATTCCTTGTTTAGATAAACTTGATAATTCTACTGGAGATTATTCTTTAACAGAACAAGAATATGGATTTTTCTTAGATGAACTTTTTAATTTGTGGAGTAATGATTTAAAAAACAAAAAATACACTAGCATTCGTTTTTTTGATAATTTATTAGCCATTATTTTAAATAATCAAGCTGAATCTTGCGATATGAACGGACATTGCAGTGTTAATACTGTAGTTGAAAGTAATGGTAATATCTATCCTTGCGATTTTTATGTTTTAGATGAGCTTCTATTAGGAAATATTCATTCTACCTCTTTAAAAGAGATTCTTACTTCTGAAAAAGCTTATAATTTCGTTAAGAGTTCATTAAAGTTTGATTCAGAATGTAAAACTTGTAATTATTTCAATCTTTGTAAAAGTGGATGTAGAAGACATAAAAATTTTCAAGATGGAACTTATAAAAATAGATTTTGTAATTCATTTAAGTATTTTTATTCTAAAAATATAAAACAACTTTTAGAGATTGCTCATTCATTTTAATATTTCTAACTAAATTGAGAAGGAGTTTATATGAAAAAATATAAAAAATTTGAAAAAATTTTATTTTTATTTTTTATTCTTACTAATATTTTAATTATATCTTTAGTTTATAAAAAAGAAGAAAAAAATTATAACAAATACTTAATAAGTCAAATTGAAGAAAAAAAAAGAATATTTCAATTAAAAACTGATTTGTTATATTCTTCTATTTTAGATTTAAAAAATGAAAATACTTTTTTAGAGTATGAGTCTAATCCAACACCATATAATCTTCTAAAAGTTTTTAAAACTTTAAAAATTAAAAATAGTTTTTTTAGTAAATTTGGTTATAAAATTTCCTTTGGAAATAGTGATTCTAATATTTTTATTACTCCTGAAGAAACTGTAAATAAAAATGATTTTTTTACTACTTTAAAGTTTCAATTAAATTCAAAGGATAATCTTCAAATAACTGATGATGAGTCTACAATGTATCTTCTCAATTTTCCATCAAAACTTGAAACTTTACAAAAAAGTTTATGGTTAATTACTATTGATAAAAGTATCTTTTTTTCTGATATTAAAACAAAAGATATTGGGCAATGGGCAATCGAAAAAAATAATAATTTTTATTCAATTATGCCATTTCTTGAAAAACTTAAAATATCAAATAAAAAAAATTTATATATTTTCAAAGATAATGCTTTTGACTTTAATTTAATTTTTCAACAAAAAAAACATAATCTATTTCCAAATATTTTTTTTGATATTCTTAAAATATTAATTTTAACTACAGCTATATTTATTTGTATTCTTAAAATATTTAATTTTTTTCAAAATCCCATTATTTATATCAATCAGCGAAAAAATCTTAAGGATTATATTCTAGGAATTAAATCTGTTAAAGATATTGATAGTTTTACTGAAAAATTTGAAAACTTAAAATTCCCACTACGATTGGTTTTAATTGAACTTTTTGACTCTGATACTCCTGAACTTTATACGGATACTTTACCTATTGTTAAAGATTATCTAATAACCTCTTTAAATAACTCTTCTCAATATGAATATGTTGACATTGATTATAAAAGTATTCTTTTTATAGTTTCAGAAGAAGCATTAATAGACATTGACGATGGATTTTCATTTTTATTAGAACATGTTCAAAAGAAATATAATTTAAAATTAACAGCTTCTGTATCCAATGAAATTTTCTATCTAGATACACTTCCTAAAGAATATATAAAATGCAAACGAATTTTAAATTTTAAATTTTTATATAGCAGTTATTTTGTTATTTTAGAATCATTTACAAATAAAAATAATCCAAGCTTCTTCTATTCTATCGATATTGAAAATAAGCTAGCAAATAGACTTTTAAATGGTAATTTTTTAGGATGTAAAAAAATAATCGACGAAATTTTCGAAGATATCGATTCTAATTTAGACAAAAATAAAGTTAACGACTTCTCCTTACTTTTATGCAATACTTTAGGAAGAGTTACTTCTCAATTAGGTGAGTTCGATATAAATAACAAAATAGATATTCATATAAAAGAAACTAGTATTCCAAATTTAAAAAATACATTTTTAAAATTTTGTAAAGAAATTTGTGACCTAAAACAAGTAGAAGAGAATTCTACTAATATTGAAATTAAAAATAAGATTCAACAGTATTTAGAAAATAACTATTCTAATGATTTCTCTCTTGAAGATTTATCTGAATATTTAGGTTTCTCTTTTAGATACACAAGCTTACTTTTTAAAAAAAATATGGGTGACAATTTTAAAAACTATCTTAATCTTTTTAGAATAAATAAATCTAAAGAGATTATTCAAAATAATAAAAATATTAAAATTAAAGAAGTTGCTGAGTTAGTTGGATATAACAGTTCTAATACTTTTATTAGAATATTTAAAAAATATGAAGGAATCTCTCCAGCTAGATTCTTCTTAGAAAATATAACTGATAATTAAAATAAAAAAGGAGATAATATTATCTCCTTTTTTACTTATGATTGAACTCTATCATATGCTCTTTGATTTATTTCTATAAGTTCTTTTAAACCTAATTTATTAACTCTCTCTACAAATTTTTCATAAGATTTATCAAAATCCTCTGCACCTAATACCCATTTCTGACTCATTTCGTCTAAAGCCATAGATATTTGTGAGTTGATTTTTTGTACTTTTTTTGCCTCTTCTGGAGTATATTTAAAAAGTGGAACTTGATCCATTATATAACCATTCGCCATATACATCTCAGACCATTCAGTTGCTTTTGGATCTCCCCAAGCTTTTTCATATTCATAATCTTGACGCGCTCCTATTTTAAATTGTAATCCATTATCTCTTAACACTTGTAATGCATTTTTTCCTGGAGCTTTCATTACTTTATCTGTATAATATTTTTTTCCATTTTCGTCCTTTGCGAAAGTATCTCCTTCAACTCCCCAGTTATAAAGTTCATACCCTTTATCTGAGAACCAATAGTCCATATATTTAATTATTGTTACTGGATCTTTAGCACTTGCAGAAATTCCCCATCCACCTAAAGATGTTGTTCTTGCATCTGGAGCATAACTCTTCCCTTTATATTTAGGCGGTGCAATTGCTATAAATTCAAATTTTTCATTTTGTTTTTTTAATTCTTCATCATTATTATATCCTGTTGTACTTGCAAACCAATCAAATGTTACTCCTCCAATATCATTACGTAACATATAATCTCTTCCACTAAATCCTCTTGTATAAATTTCCGGGTCTATAAGTCCCTCTTTATACCATTTAATTACTTCAGGCATAGCCTCTTTAAATCTTTCTTGAGTGGGACCATATTTTACTATACCATTATCCATATAAAATCCATATTCAGCTCCGAATAATCCGACCAACTCTTTTGTTGCAAATTCAATAGTTCTATCAAAATATGGAATTTCGTCTGCTTTTCCATTTCCATTTGGATCTTGCTCTTTAAAAGCTTTTAAAACTTTATAAAAATCATCCATATTTTCTGGAACTTCTAATCCTAACTTATCTAACCAATCTTTTCTTATGAATAATCCTTGTGATGCTTTCATCGCATACCAATCATAATAACATGGTATATAATATATTTTTCCATCTGCAGCTACTGCATCCATTTTATATCTTGGATATTTTTCAAAAAAGGCTTTTATATTTGGAGCATGCTTATCTATTAATTCATTTAAAGGTACCATACCTCCTGCCATACCTAAATTTTCAATTTTATCTGGATATGCATACGATATAATGTCTGGTAAATTACCTGAAGAAACTGCTAAATTAAAAGCTTGAACTTCATCAGTTAAATTTTTAGATGTTGCACTTTCTAATTTTATATTTGTATCTTTGAACGCTTCTTTAAATACTAGCCAATTCTCATCAAAAACTTTTCCATTTTGAATTGCTAAAATTGACAATGTCACTGGTTTTTCAGATATTTTATAATTTTTATTTTTTTCATTAACATCGTTGGAAAAGCTTTTTAATCCTAATAAGGCTAATGATAAAACCAACATAGATTTTCTTCTATACATATTTTAAACCTCCCAAAAATCTTTCTTATTTTCAGTATACCTCTTTGTATTTTTGTTTTTCAATGGTTGTTTTTCTAACTATATGCTTTTTTCCTGTTTTGAATATACTATTTTTTAATATTGAAAACTGAATATTTACTTTTTTCATAACTAAATGTATTATTAATTATATAAAAGAATTAT
>SKEN01000038.1_pt1 | contig 149849 bp, 190 predicted proteins | sample 4826711 | NCBI WGS metagenome assembly SKEN01 (sample SAMN11008808, study PRJNA524170) | human gut metagenome | biome: Human fecal sample; material: Feces; isolation source: fecal sample from pouch patient p39 | host: Homo sapiens | place: Israel: Tel-Aviv | collected 2015-02-10 | reverse complement strand
GGTTCGACTCCTGTTACCTGTATAACCTTTCTGGTTTTTATAACACAGATAAAAAGCCTGCAAGCTATATGCTAGCAGAACAGTAGGTGGGTAGGACTGTTATTATGCGAGAGTGTTGGAATTGGTAGACATGTGGCACTTAGAATGCCATGCCTGTGATGGGCGTGAGGGTTCGAATCCCTCCTCTTGTATTAGGTCAACGGAAATTGACCTTTACGTTTTACATGGTTAAGTAGTTTACGTAATGAAGACTGTCCTGTTAGATTTAAGTAAAGTACTTAGGTTAAAGACCGGAACAACTTACCCTTATAGTCCGGTGGTGGAGACGTTACATTTTTCGTAACTCATTTTCATTTTTTTAATTGTATACTTTTGATTAGACCCTGCCGGAAGGGTAGGGTTAGTCAAAAGAAATTCTTATGTTGGGGTAGTTTTGGTTTCGACTGGCGTAAGAAGTATATGAATAGCGGGCAGAGTGATGACTTAATCATCGCAGTAAATATAACTGCTAAAAACGAAGAATTATTAGCTGTAGCCTAGTTTTAGACTAGCTACACACTTACCCCTCTAGACTAGGGTCGGTTATACCTAGAGGACTCATCAACCGACAACGCTGAGGTAAAAGTGGATAACTCAGGAGAGGCTTTACCACTCAGTTAAGGTAATTTCAGTTATTAGTTGTAACCTTAACGTAGATTAAAACTAGTAACTACGCCCGTAGAATTTTGTATGGTTCTACGTTAGGACACGGGTTCGAGTCCCGTCTACTCCATAGTCACTGTGGCGGAATAGGTAAACGCTAATTAACACAGTATAGCACAGGGGAAGATTCAGGCTAGTCTAGAACAAGTCGGGTAAACAACTGTAAGGCTAGATTCCTATAAATCCATTAGAAAATTGAAGCTGTATGTCCCTATCTCGAAGGTGCCGACTAACTAATGGAAGCGTGCATGTAAGGTGCAAATCCTTACCAGTGACATAATTGTGGCTGATTTCTACGGATTCAGAGCGGAGCATCCCCGCAGGTTGGGCATACTACAGTCCCCCCATGATGCTTCATGGGTTATACATAGTTAGGAGGTAACATGATGTATTTAAAATTCATTGGTTTAAACGGAAGTTTAGGTTTAGTGAAGGACAAGATATACTTTGTTACCTCCGAGATAAATGAACATTATATTATTTTGAGAATACATGGTGTTCACGGTAAGACAGTAATGTGTCCATACGAAGCATTAGAAAAAGTGTTAGAAAATTGGCAGGTCTGTTAGTATGCAGATAGTAGGGTGTGCATAAAGCCTAGGGAACAACATGCACAAAAGATTAGGTATTGTGTACTTGACACAAACCCGCCTGCTCCCAAGACGGAAGGTTACTCAAACGGTAAAGAGGCTTGGTTGGAAACCAAGTAGATGTGTAACAGCATGTGTGGGTTCGAATCCCATGCCTTCCATTTGAAATATAAACTACTAAAGCTGTTTAAAGAGTTCGGTTTAAGTAGTTCCGGTTGGCTAGTCAACTAACAGTACTAGTCAATCAATTTCTTTTTCGGGGAGTATCATAACTGGTATTCAGCGTGATTTGAAATCATGTAGACGTGTAAAAGCGTTTGGGGGTTCGAGTCCCTCCTCCTCGGTTCATTAAAGATAATGGAGGCTAATCATGAGTTTTCGTAAAGGTAAACACAAGGAGCCTTCTAAGTGGAAAAGATTTATTCAATCAATCATGGAAGTAGAAGGTGAAAACATGGAGGACACATTGTTTGAAAAAGCTTTTGATTCTTGGAAAGCAGGAGATAAAAGTGAAGAAGTACAACGAGTTTTATTAGATTCTGGTTTAGAGCAGTATAAAACTGGTGGTAAGTATAATGTGGATGCTGTTAGAGAAATCTGTGAGAAAGCCCATAAAGGTGAGACTGTTTACAGGAAAGACAAGCATATCTTACAAGATTTCTATGAATGTTTAGAATGGGAAAACTTTCATACTGAAATTGAAGCAATTGAATTGTTTACAGGAGTACCTTATCTGTAAACAATCATATCTCCGTAGGCTAATTGGATAAACCACAGGATTTCTAATCCCGCATTCTGAGTTCGAATCTCAGCGGAGGTGTTTTACACGGGGCATTAGCTCAGTTGGGAGAGCGCTACCCTTGCAAGGTAGATGTCAGCGGTTCAAGTCCGCTATGCTCCATTAGGATTGGTCATCCTTGTTCAGGGTTGCAAACCTGTAACAGAATACGAGGTGAACTAACACCATATTGGGCGTTACCCTAGATTCCTGTCAAATCTATTGGTACGGTAACTAGACTAGGCGTGTGTAATCGGAAGATGACAGGTACACAAGCCTATCCAATAGGACAGTGGTATACGGGTTCGAATCCCGTCCTGCGGGTTACCCCTGCGGGTGGCTGAATGGTTAAAGCACACTGTCCCGAATGGATAAATTAAAAAAACTTACAAATAGTTGTTGACAGCATGTAAGTTTGTGTTATAATATATGTATAAGTTAACGGGAAATAGCGCAGTTGGTAGCGCACACGTTTTGGGAGCGTGGGGTCGTAGGTTCGAGTCCTGCTTTCCCGATTAGTACCTTCGGTAATTGTGAGTCCTAGCTCAACTCTAGGCAAGGTATTATGGAGTTAATAGGAGAATGACAAGACAGGAATGATACTTCGCTGTCGGGTACCCGCCTATTAACATTATGTGGATTTAGTATAAGGGTAGTATCTTTGGCTTCCAACCAAAGGGTGCGGGTTCGAATCCTGCAATCCATATATTCGTATCACCCTGCGCCTCTTAATATGCGTACCAAGGGTGGTCTATCGGGTTGTATGTAGGCATTGTGTATATAAGATTAGTCACGTGTGAGGCAATACTAGTTGAAGTTATACAATGTACCCCATTAATACACTATGAGAGCTACCTCACTAAAAGTTCTTGCACATTGTATTGATATATACATACTTATACGGGGAGTTATACCGTAAGTAGTAGCGGGGCTGACTGTAAATCAGTTGCGAAAGCTCGGGTGGTGCAACTCCATCACTCCCCATTAAAATAAAATGACCGGAGGTCACGTAACATGTCTAAATTTTACGGAATTATTTCAACAACTACTACTCGTACAGAAGAGTACGAACAAAAGTTAAAAAACGGAAAGACAGTTAAGAAAACTCGTGAAATTACTGTACCAAAAGAAGTTACAGTACAGTCTTCTCAACCAGACCGTTTAGGTGCTCGCAAAGAGCTAGAAGCTTTCGCACGTAAATGCAAAGGCACTGTTAAATATATTGGAGCTTTTAAATAAGTTTCAATATATTTAAATTAATACTTGACAGTTTAAATAGCTTATACTATTATAAAGACAAGATAAAAAGGTTTTGACATATGTCATAGTTCCAACCTAACAGGTAGCCGGAACATAAAGAACGCCACAGCAAACTTTTAAAACTAATACATCTGCAAAATGTGAGTTGTTGGTTCGAATCCAACTGCCACCCTCGGTGGTATAGCTTAATTGGTAAAGCTTAAAGTTAATGCGTTCTTGTTACATAAATAAAACGGTTTTAGCATAGCTATAGTTCCATCCTTAATGGGTGCCGGAACATAAAGAATCTAACAGCAATTTTTATTGCCTATGGAGCCGTGGGTCGCAGGTTCGAGTCCTGCCGGGAGGATGATTCCTCCTGTAGCTCAGTTGGTAGAGCAACGTATAAAATAGATTCTTGTTACATATTAAAAAGGTTTTGGTATTTTGCCATAGCTCTAACCTCTTAGGTTGCCAGAGCATAAAGAACCCTACAGCAATCAACTAACAAATTAAAACTATTGAATTTAATTAAGCCTGTGGTTCTTGATATTACATACAAACTCATTCTTAATCGGATGAGTTTTTTATTTACAAAAAGTGTTGACTTACATAATATTACATGTTATAGTGGTGTTAGATAAAACATTACCATACAAAGGAGAGATGTCAGATGTCATTTTTAGACAACCTAAAAGAAGAAACAACTGTTGGTTCTACAGAAAATGGAGCTAAAACTTATACATCAACTTTAAACGCTAACTTAGACTTCTTTGCACAAGCAGGGGCTATGCGTGGTCGTTTAGGAGATGTACGAAACATGTTTGCTAAAGCCTACGATGAAAACCCAGAGTTAGCATTACGCAATTTGGTACACTTACGTAATATCCGTTTAGGTGGATTGGGTGAACGTTCCGCTTACCTAGAAGCAATCAAATACTTAGTGGATGGTCGTAACCAAAACAAGCAAGTAATCGTTACTTTAATGGAGTACATGGCATATGTTGGTCGTTGGACAGACTTATTTGAAACTATGGAGTACGCACACAAACGTAGTATTCACTTTGTGGATACAGAAGGTGCACGTATCATCGGTAACCAACTAACATCTGATATTAAAAACATGTCAGAAGGTAAGCCTGTATCATTACTAGGTAAATGGTTAGCTAATGTAAGTTCTCCAAATAGCAAGAAACGTAATCAAGGTGCTCGTATTGCTAACTATTTAGGTTTTGAAGGTAAAGCAGGTCTAACTCGTTATCGTAAAATGATTGCTAAATTACGTGATTATTTAAATGTAATTGAAGTTCGGTTAGCAAGCAAGGAATACCATAAGATTGATTTGAACCAAGTATCCTCTAAAGCATTGTTCAAATACCGTAAAGCTTTGCAATTACACATGCCAGACGAATATGAAGATTTACTTTCTAAAGTAGAATCTGGGGAAGTAAAAATGAATGCAAAGAACATGTTACCTCATGAAGTAATTCGGGCTTATGGTAGCAGAAGTTACTACAGAACATTAGACCGTTCATTGGAAGCAACATGGAAATCTATGGACGATGTGTTGAAAGATATTGAAGATAATGCAATTGTAGTTGCGGATACTTCTGGTTCTATGACATGGGGTGGTACAGAAAATGTTACCCCTTGGGAAGTTGCAGAAGGCTTAGCTATCTACACTGCGGAACGCTTAAGTGGCACATTCAAAGGTCATTTCATCGTATTTTCTGAACAACCTCGTTTAGTAAATTTACCATTGTCAGGTACACTTATGGATAAGATGAAGGCTTATGATAAATGTTCATACAATGCTAGAAATACAAATTTACAAAAAGTATTCGACTTGATTTTATCTACTGCGGTGAAAAACCACACACCACAAAATGAATTACCTTCAAAAATCGTTATTATTTCCGATATGGAATTTGACCAAGGTGTGGCAGGTTACACTAACTATGAACAAGCAAAACTTAAGTTCGAACAGGCAGGTTACGAGTTACCATCTGTAGTATTTTGGAATGTAAACTCTCGTCATGATAATACACCTGTACGTTTTGACGAAAAAGGAACAGCTTTAGTATCTGGGTTCTCCACAAACATCTTAACACAAGTGCTAGGCGGAGAAATTACTTCCCCAGAAGAAATGATGTTGTCTGTGTTAAATAAACCAGAATACGACTTTGTAAAAGAAGCACTTAAATAATCTACTTGCCCTAGGTTTTCCTAGGGCTGTAGTTATATATAGAATGGAGGGGAGAATCGTGGAAAGCAAGCCAAAACCCTTGGTGCTGAAACGTGTTCGTGAAGAAAAGCATGAATCCTTGCGTTCTGTAGCTAAAAAACTAGGTGTACATTGGTCAACCGTATCCTATTGGGAGCATGGAATCAAAAAACCCAGAGCAAACAATCAAGCTAAACTAGCTCGGATTTTTGATATGCCTGCGGACAAGCTATTAGAACCTGATGACAAAAACTGATTGCCAAATATTTTTTTGGCAATTTTTTGTAAGATAGGTGTTGACTTTTATAATATGTAATGATATACTTTGAGTATAGTAAAGAAAGGGAGAGATGGTCATGAGACTAACAACTACAGAAGTAAAAGAAAAAGAATTAGAGCGCAACTTTAAGGAATACAAACGTGTTCAGGAGTTGCTTGATTCTTTAAACGAGCAAAGAGATGAACTTAGAAAAGAAATTCTTGAACAAATGATTCAACTTAAGAAAACAAAAGTTGAATCTCAATACGGAACTTTCAAACTTATTAGCGCCTATGAACGCATTGGTGTAGACCGAAATACCTTAGAAAAATGTTATCCTAATGTATTTAAAAAGGTTAAGAAAATCACTGAGGTAAGTCAAAGCATTCAATACAAAAAATAATTAAGGGAGAGATGACAGGTGTCTAAAGAAAAGAAGCAAGATAAAGCAGTAAAACAGGTCTATGAAACAGCAGACCTGTCTAAATTCAAACAACTAAAAGGAAACAGACCAGTTAAAATTTCTAAGGCTTTACGGGACTCAATTGCGAAACGTGGGGTTCTTACTGAGATTAAAGTAAATCGAAAGATGGAAGTTATTGACGGACAACACCGTTTAGCTGTAGCTCGTGAACTTGGGTTACCCATTACTTATACGTTCGATGATAGTGACATTGATGTTGCAGAATTGAATAGTACAAGTAAATCATGGAAGGTCGAAGATTACATCCATAAGTATGCCGAATCAGGATACCAAAGTTATAAACAACTGTTGAACTTGATGTCTACGTATCCGGCATTACGGGTGTCCTCTACTATTTCTACTGCGTTAGGTTATAGTAGTACAGCAGGAAGAAAAACAGATGTTGTACGTGATGGTGCGTTCCGTTTCCGTAACTATAAAGAATATGTCAAGTTTGCTCAGTCATATCAAAAGTTTATTGATTCAACAGATTTTAGGTCAAACACACAGTTGCAGGGAGTTTATTTCTTGTTGTATACGCTAGAATCATTTAATGCAGAGCGTTTCACTAAGAAAGTTATTGCGCATGACCTTGCTAGTAAATTAGTAGGAGTAACCTCTTTCCCTCGATTGTTTAGAGCATTCCTAGATGTTAATAACAATCGTTTGAAACCGAAGTCTCCTTACTGGATTTCCGTGGTAACAAACGAACTTGGGGAAGCTGTTATTTCTGGAAAGTTCAATAATAAACTTCTTGAAGCTATGCCTAAAATTAAATTAAAAGATTAAGAGGTGTAACTGTGGCAATCAAGAATAAAATCGGAGCTTATACGACTGAGGATGGTAAAGTTAAGGTACAGATGTCCGGTAGTCGAGAAGAGCTACTAGCGGTTTTAGCCATCCTTAATGCTAAGTTCCTACTAGATGCTACATCTAGTGCTGAGGAGTACCGTAGAGCTTTTGAGAGGTTACAAGTAGAAACAGGTAACAAGTACCTAATGCTCAAAACGGATGAGTATAAGCACAAGAAACCAGATGATGGTGAGGATTTCTTAGGTGAGCTAATCTGAGAAAAAATTAATCAATTTGTAATATTTGTTGAAAAAGACTACAACTTAGTTTGTAGTCTTTTATTTTTTATTAACAATTACATCTTGTACTGTAAGTATTGTTATGCTATACTAAGTATACTAGATATTGTAAGAAAGGCGGAATTTTGAGTGCAAGCAACACAAGATGTAGATGTTAAGACAAAACAGATTTTTGTAGTTAAACGAGACGGAAGAACTGTCAAGTTTAATGAAGGAAGGATTGTACGTGCCGTAGGACGAGCTGAGAAGGATGCTACGGGCGCTAAAACAGATTTAGGAGAGATTATAGCTGAACGTGTTAAACGCTTTGTAGTGAAGCATTACAGCGATACAGGACGTGTCGATATTGCAAAACTCCAAAGTATTGTAGAGCAGGAATTAATGAAATCTTTTGCTAAAAACGTAGCTAGAAACTATATTGAGTTTCGTTCTTTACGTGATGCTGAACGTGCAGGTGATACAGACATTAATGTAAGATTACGTAAGTTACAAGAAAAGGACAAAACTATTGTCAATGAGAATGCAAATAAGGACTCAAATACCTTTGCAACAGAACGAGACCTTACAGCAGGTACAGTTAACAAAGTTGAGGGTCTTAAAATGCTCCCTCCTCATGTAGCTAACGCACATTTACGTGGAGATATTCATTATCACGATTTAGACTACCAACCTTATCGTCCAATGACAAATTGTTGTTTGATTGACTTTGAATATATGTTGAAGAACGGGTTTAAAATGGGTAATGCAGAAATCGGTTCACCTCATTCCATTCAAACAGCTACAGCACAAACAGCACAAATTATTGCGAATGTGGCTTCCAGTCAGTATGGGGGTTGTTCATTTGACCGCATTGATGAAGTATTAGCACCTTATGCCGAAATGAATTATCAAAAACATATGGCGGATGCTAAACGTTACCGTATTCCCGAACCAGAAACATATGCAATCGAGAAAACAAACAAAGATATTTACGATGCAATGCAAAGCCTAGAGTATGAAATCAATACGTTATTTACATCGAATGGTCAGACCCCTTTCACGTCTATTGGTTTTGGTTTAGGTACTGGACGTTGGGAAAGAGAAATCCAAAAAGCTATTTTTAAAGTACGTATCCAAGGTCTAGGAACAGAAGGACGTACAGCAATCTTCCCTAAATTATTGTTCACTATTAAAGACGGAGTTAACCGTAAACCAGAAGACCCTAACTATGAAGTAAAACAGTTAGCATTAGAATGTTCAGCTAAACGTATGTACCCTGATATTTTGAACTATGACAAAATTGTTGAGCTAACAGGTTCATTTAAATGTCCTATGGGTTGTCGTTCATTCTTACAAGGATGGAAAGATGAACATGGAAACGAAGTAAACTCTGGTCGTATGAATTTAGGAGTAGTAACCCTTAACTTACCACGTATTGCTATTGAATCAGAAGGGGATAAAGAAGTCTTCTGGGAAATTTTTGAAGAACGAGCTAAGGTATTACATGATGCTTTGGTTTATCGAATTGAACGTACTTATGAAGCTCAACCAAAGAATGCTCCTATCTTGTACAAACATGGTGCTTTTGGGGCTAATTTAACCGATGATGACGATGTAAAACAATTGTTCATAAATAACCGTGCAACGGTTTCTATGGGCTATATTGGGCTGTACGAGGTTGCTAGCATGTTCTACGGTGGTGACTGGCAAGATAAAACAGACCCACATCATGAAGAGGCAAAAGAGTTTGCTTTAGACGTTCTACGTAAGCTTTATGATAAAAAGGATGAATGGACAAAAGAAACAGGAATCTGGTTCTCTATCTACTCAACACCAAGTGAAAGTTTAACTGATAGATTCTGTCGCATGGATACAGAAAAATACGGAGTTATTGAGAATATCACAGATAAAGAATATTATACAAATAGCTTCCACTATGATGTTCGCAAAGCTCCAACACCTTTTGAAAAGATTGATTTTGAAAAAGAGTTTCCAAAATATGCTTCCGGTGGTTTTATCCATTATGTAGAATACCCTAAACTAGTTCACAACCTTAAGGCGTTAGAAGCTGTTTGGGACTACAGCTACGATAAAGTTGGTTATCTTGGAACAAACACCCCAATTGATAAATGTCATGAATGCGGTTTTGATGGAGAGTTTAACCCTACATCAGATGGTTATGAATGCCCGCAATGTGGTAATAATGACCCTGCAACATGTGATGTTGTTAAAAGACAATGTGGTTATTTAGGTCAACCACAAGCTCGTCCTAATGCACATGGACGTAAGAAAGAAATAGATGCACGTGTAAAACATATGTAAGGTTTATTAGAGCCTGCTAGTCAGGCTCTTAATATTGTCAAAAAATAAATATCCCGAGGAGTTGGTTATGATAATTACGTTAGCCGGAGTTATTGGTGTAGGTAAATCATCAATGACAGAAATATTAGCAAACCTATTAGATACAAAAGCAGTTTATGAACCTGTAGAAGAGAATCCAATGCTTGAATTGTTTTACCAAGACAAATCAAAATACGGACTACTTTTTCAAATAGATATGTTATCCAAACGCTTTGAAATGATTCAAGAAGCAATGAGTGTGGATAACGGTATTTTAGACCGGTCTATATTTGAAGATAGTATCTTCTTAGACCAATTAGTACAAGAAGGACATGTGAACGAAATGGAACAAGGTGTCTACCATCGTTTACTAGAGAGAATGCTTAAGGAGTTAGAACCACTTCCTAAGAAAACACCAGATTTAATGGTTGTTTTAAACTGTTCTTTTGAAGAAGAAATCAGACGAATCAATGCTCGTGCTCGTGAATTTGAAAAAGTAGAAGAAGGTACCGAATTATACGAGTACTTCAAACGTCATCATGAGAACTATCAAAATTGGATGGAAAGAGATTTAGGTTTTCCAAAAATTATTCTCGATGTTACAGAGATTGATTTTGTTAACAACCCAGAACATAGACAGCAAATCGTAAGTCAAATTATAGATAAATTATTTGAATTAGGCTGTATATCTGAGGGACAAGCCGTTAACGCATACAAAGAATTATACCAAGAAGAAAGCAATCAACAAGCAGTTATGAAGTTCTATAATCATGCAAAGTCATCTGGAATTGATGTACCTTATCATGTTGTAGCACATTTCTGGGATATAGAGCGTAAAGATATTTAATACACATTGGAGGAGTAACAAATTAATGGAAGCTAAAAAGAACAGCAAGATGGAACATATTAAAAAATTATTCACATATGAATATTATAGAGACGGACTAACTGGATGGTCTAAACCTGCAAGAATTTTATGGATTGTGGGAATGGTTATTCAAGTGTTTACGGGACTTATTCTACCCTTATTACAAGGACAAGGTATTACTGTAACAGGTTTAACTGCCACTATTGCAGGAATAATTGGTTTTACTTGTACCGTAACAATTACAATGGGTAAATCAATTAATGGTTTACTTGGTTTTATTTCCGCAATTCTACTTATTGGAGTAGCAAGTGTAACAGGCAACTATAGTGACATTATTATGCAATCAGCATATATTATTTTACTGGATATTCCAATCATCTTCTCTAAACGTTGGAATGAAGGTTTGAAACCTCGCAAGATGAATCGAGCACATATGCTTAAAACATTGGTACTTATTGTTGTATTTTGGGTTGCATTGTATCTGTTGGATACAGTTATTCTGCATTCCCCACAAGCATTCTTAGATGCTACAAGTGCAATGATTGGTTTAGTTGGAGCAGTATTGTGTGTTAAAGGGTTCCGTGCACAGTATTACTTCTGGACATTCCAAGGTTTAATGTCAGTAGCACTATGGATTCAAACAGCTCTTCATGGTCACGCTGTGTATGTATTAATGTTAACTTACATGCTTTATTTAGCTAACGATGTTGTAGCATTTACAGGTTCAAAATGGTTTAAACAGGAGGAAGTAACACATGGTTAAAGTAACAGTTTATTCTAAGAATGGGTGCGGTGGTTGCTCATTTGTAAAAAATATGCTTAAAGGTGAAGGAATCGAGTTTACAGAGCATAATATTGATAATGAACCATCCGCTAGAGATTATTTAGTTAGTAAGTCCGTAACCTCATTACCTTACGTAGAAACGTCTACAGGTATTAGTTTTACGGGTGTACAAATGGGAAAAATTAAAGAAATAAAAAATTCTTACAAATAATTTGTAAGATAGTGTTGACTTAGTGATACTCATAAGGTATACTTCTTCTTGTAGCAAAGAAGGGTATACCTTTTTTATTTGAAAGGAGAAGCAAATGAAAGATTTATCAAAGTGCAAATACATAGCTATCGACTTTGATGACACTATTGTAAGAAGTGAATTTCCAAATATTGTAGGGCTACAACCACATGCAAAAGAAGTGATTAACAGCCTATACAAGTCAGGAAAACAAATTCTTATATGGACATGTCGTGAAGGCGAAGAGTTAGAACAAGCAAAAAGGTTTTTGGCAGAATGTGGTATTAATTACCACTACATCAATGAGAATCATCCAGATTTGATGAAAGCATATGGAAATAACAGCCGTAAGCTTGGTGCAGATGTTTACATTGATGACAAAGGACATACAACAGAATATGTCAATTGGAGAGAAATTCTTAAACAGTTCTTAGGAGGAAAAGCACATGGGTAAAGCGAATACAATTATTATTTCACTAGTAGGGGTTTTATTATTAGGTATTGTTGCATTTTTTGGAGTAAAACATGTAGAAAATAGAGCTATCAGTTACGAAGTATCTATTGAGCAAGCCTATGGTGATTTAAATACTGAGGAAAACAGACGAGTAGACCTGTTCCAAAACTTAGTAGATGCTATTGAGAGCTATAATAACTATGAAAAGAGTACGTTAGAACTTATTGTTAAAGCAAGACAGCAAGCAGAAACTGGTAAAGTAGACTCAGCTAAAACGACTTTAAATGCAGTAGTCGAAAAATACCCAGAACTCAAATCACAAGACAATTATAAGCAAGCAATGAAGGAGTTCAGTATTACAGAGAATCGAGTTGCTAGTCATCGTAAAGCTTATAACCGACAAATTTCAGATTATAAACGATTCACTAGAACTTTCTTAAATCGTAAGTTACTTGCACTGCAAGGGTATGAAGTACAAGATTATGAATTGTTAACAATCCCTGTGGAGCCTAAAGGTCATACAGACCTGTTTAGCAAATGACGCGGGTGGATGGTAGAATCCGGTTCATCATTATTCCTATGCTAATTGTTACCTTAACTAGTTTACTAGGAATATGGGTACATGGAAAAGTAGAAGAGAACCGGATAAAATCTAATCAAATGTACGAAACTGCTATTCCGGCAGATGATAAAGAAACGTATGATTACGTGTTAGATACACAACAAGGTATCTTTTATACGCATAGTGATTTCATAGCAATAAAACCAGTAACGTTTCCTCGTATTGGTGGGGAATACATGAAAGTTGTTGCAGAAGAGGAACACTATGAGATGCGGACTAGAACAGTTAGTTACGTAGATAGTGAAGGTAATACACAAACTAAAACAGAAACTTACTGGGAATGGGTATACTATGGCTCTAAGACTAAACAGGTTGATAAAGTTAAAGTACACGACCATATATATGACTTTAACAAGTTTACCGGGTTCGATGGCAAGTATATAACTACTAAGTACTTATCATCAGATGTACGTATTACCTACTATGGTGTACCTAAGAAGCTACATTTAACTTTCCTTGCGGATGCTAGTGAAAATGGGTTACAGTCAGTTAGAGGTAAAGACAGCGCTATTAACGTTTCCTATACTGCATATGATAAATTTGTTGAGTCCAAATTGTCTAAAGGAATCCTTTCTACGGTATTAATTGTTATCGGGTGGATTGCACTAACAATTGGTTTAATTTATGGCTATTTTTATATTGAAAATAACTAGTAAAGTGTGGTATAATTAATTATAGTAAAAAATACCTAAAAGGAGGAATAAGGTATGAAAAAGTTCGGAGTAGTAGTTGGGAAATTTTATCCCTTACACAAAGGACATGTAGATATGATTCAAAAAGCAAGCACACAAGTAGAGACTCTTGTTGTAGTGGTAAGCCACTCAGATAGTCGAGACGACCGTTTATACATGGATTCTAACATGAAACGTCCACTAACAGCACGAGACAAACTACGAATTGTTCAAAAGACTTTCCAAGTTCAACGAGATGTCATTATTCCCGTATTAGTAGATGAATCAAACATTCCAGAATATCCTAATGGGTGGGAAGCATGGGCAAACCTTGTGAAAGAGACTGTAACAGGTAATCGTGTGTTGGCTGAAAGAGGTTTTGATTGGGAAGAAGCAACATTCTTTTCAAGTGAACCACAGGATGCGGAAGGTTACCAAAAATACTTTGGCTGTCCTACAATGTTAGTAGACCCAGAGCGTTCTAATGTTAACATTAGTGCAACAAAAGTACGTAACAACCCTATTAAGTACTGGGACTATCTACCTCGTGCTAGCCGGGAAGCATTGGCTCCTACAATTGTAATTGCAGGAGGAGAGTCTAGTGGTAAAACTTTGATGGTAGATAAGCTAGGTAACTACTTTGCTACTACGACTGTTTGGGAATACGGTCGCAACTACTGTGAACTTGAATTAGGTGGAGATGAGAGTGCATTACAGTACAGTGACTACCAAGCAATTGCTAATGGTCACTATCAAGACGTTCGATTTGCAAGACGTAATGCTAATAGATTTACTATTTCGGACACAGACTACGTAGCCACACAAGCCTTCTGTATTACGTACGAAGGAAAACCTCATCCATCTGTACAAGATAAGATTGATAATGACCGCTTTGATTTGGTTATTTTGTTAGATAATTCGACTAAATGGGTAGACGATGGTATGCGTTTAATCGGTGATGAAAAACGTAGACAAGACTTCCAAAACCTGTTGAAGAAATTATACGCAGAGAATCATATCCCATATGTGGAAGTAACTGCGAGTGATTATGAAACTCGTTATGAACTTTGCAAGAAAATTATCGAAAAGTACCTAGAAGGAACTACAGTTGATACATTGCAATTATACGTTGACGAAATTTGGACTAACAAGGAGGAGAAATAATATGAAAACATTTATGGACAATATTTCACTAGCTAATGGGAAGTGGCGCAAACAGTACGCAATCACTTTGGTGGTACTGGGACTGGTTGTGGGGGTGTTTGTCACCGACTGGTCAGATAAAACTAACTGGTTATTTTATATCACAGCATACTGCTTAGGTGTACCTTGTGTGGTATCTTTAGCAGACCGTTATCCTAAAATGGGAAATATCTTAGGTATTAGTTCTAACGTTGGTGAAATCATTATTAATACTATGTTTGGGAATTTCGGTTTGGCTTTTGCAGGTATTTACTACGGTATTACACACATTATTGGGTTAAAAGAGTGGACAAAAGAATCCAATCAAGATGAAGATGGGCGTATTAAAGTAGGTAAGATGAATGCTTTTTGGGTAGTATTTACTTTAGCATTCACAATTGTAGGTTTAATTGTCTTAATTATGTACGGAGATAAAATTGGCTTTACTACAGATGGTTCCCTAATGGGTAACATCATGTATTGGGGTAACATTATTGCTTACTTGCTAGGAATCGTATCTCAATTCTTAATGATTATGCGAATTGACTTTTCATGGTGGGGATGGTTTGCAAGTAACTTCTTCTGGTTCTTACTAGATTTCGGTTCTGGTAACTACTGGTTCGCAATTAGAGATGTTTTATATCAAACAAATGTTGTAACTGCCATCTATGCGTGGTATGATGAAAGTGGTAAACTAACCAAAGGTAAAAATAAAGAGCTAGCCTAGTGCTAGCTTTTCTTTAGGGGGAAGAGGAATGGAATATAAGCATAGAGCCGGAACGTGGTTTCGTCATTATAAGGGTGCTTACTATGCTACACTAGAATATGATGATGTACTTCATACAGAGACTGGGGAGCAGTTAGTATTGTATCGAAGAATGTATCCTAACCCTTATTCACCAAATGCTAACACAGTTTTTGCACGTCCGGCAGACCATTTTTATGGTATACTTGAAGACGGGACAAAACGTTTTACACCGGTAGATGAGCTACCTGATTATATCAGTCCTTTAGAAGAAGCTAGACAGCTACAGTTAAGGGAAGCCACAGAGTGGGAGGTTGCTCATGAAGAAGCTAGCGAATGAATGTATAGGTTGTCGTAGTCGATTCTGTGCAAACGGGATTGTAAGTGTAGCAGACAACGGAGCATCTTTTAATGAGATAGCTTGTCCAAAACATACAGACATGCTCTATAAGAAAGCAGACGAAGTTCTAGGCAAAAATAATGGAGTTCAAAGGCTTCATGTAAGTACTACAGGCTGTTTAACAAGAAGAACACTGCCTGATAAAATAAATGAAATGGAAAAATGGAGGAAAGAACATGATTGAAAAAGTAGGATTTAACGTTTCTTTAGTTGTATTAAGAAACCAATTAGAAGTAGGTGCTACTATTTTACTACACCGAGTTCAAGAAGGTGTGTACGAATTACCTAACGCTTTTTTAGGAGCCACAGATACCCCTAATATGCTTGCTGAGAGTATTTTAGAAACAGTTTCATTAGACGGACAAGAAGAAGGTATTAGTCCATCTACAGTGTTTGGAGACCCTAATAGAGACCCTTCTGGACATAATCTTGCACAAATGTATATAGCTCAAATGCGGTCAGATGCTGAACGTAAAGAAGACGAATCTGACAGTGATTACGTATGGTTTACCATCACCTCTCACGAGGCTAAAGTAGACATCTCAACCGATGATACTACAATTATTCTATACCGTGATGGACGTGTTACTGGGGATGCTGTATTAGCGTTAGACCACAGTCAAATGCTTACAACAATTTTTTAATATAGTGTTGACTTTATTCCTTACAGGTGATATATTATTTCCTGTAAGGAATATTTTTTTAGGAGGATGTATCATGACTGAAAACTTAACAACGAAACCATTAGAAGAACTATCACCTACAGAGTTCTTCGAACGAGTAAAACAAAATAAAAAGGAAAATCAAGATGCCGACTTAGACCGTTATTACGCAAACGCATTACGTATGTTAGAAAAGGCAATTAAAACAAAGCAAGATAGACAGATTTCTTTGTTACGCCATCATATTAGAACAATCCAATTAGAAAAAGAAATTAGAGATATGGGCATTACAACCTTTGTGTACTCAGAAGATATTGAAAACTTTATTGAAAATGTGGAAAATCGTTCAGTTAAACTAGCTGACCTTAAAGATTTTCCTCGTGAAATCCCGGATGAAGTTGTTCCTGTAATCGAACGTGTACAAGATAAATTTGACCGCTTAGTTATCATGTTTACAGACTATACAGACGAAGTAGGTCAACAAGTAGCAAAAGATAATCGAGATAAAGACCCAATTCTATTCGGTATATTCTTAGATGAAACATCAGATTATGTCATGGAACGTATGTATTTCTTAGCTGACTGGGAAGATGAGTATTGCGATTTGACTCTTGATAAATTGATTGAAGAAAATAGAGAGCTAACTGGGGAAGAGATTGCTTTTTATTGTGAAACAGTAAATCCTGATGAATTGTTAACACTTGCAGATAACTACAATGATAAATTAAAACGTACAAACTCTGAGTACAAGGAACCTGAAAAGAAACCTCCTTTCAGCAAAGTACGTTCATGGCTAGGTTTGTAATATGCAAGGTATAGACTACACACGAGGACGATTATTCACAAAGAAAACCCGTCCTCGTATAACAGATGTTCGGGTGTTAGCAGACCGAGAAGAACGCAATGTAGTTACTCCGGTAATTAACCCTTCTGGAACAATTAGTTTTTCTTTTAATTTTGATGGTAATGACCCAGTTAGTGTTAAGGTTAAGAAAAACAAAACAGTACTAAGAAAAAGAGTTAAAACACCTTCAACTAATCTAAGACTTACGCAAAAGTTTCCTCGTATTAACGCACAATATTTTGAGCAGGCTTACGGAACTGAGTGTATACGTTGTGGTCGTAGAGTATCTGATTTGCGTGCATTAGGTGGTCAAATAGAAGAACTATGTAGGGAATGCAAAAAGATGTTTCCTTCAAAACCGACCGTTTCACGATTAATGCTTATAGATAATACTGGTGGAGTAAGTAAGATTATCAACGTCATAGATAAAAACAAATCATTAGTATTCAAACGTAAAAAACGGGAAGAAGTCAAGAAGTGGTATGGTTCTTTAAAAGCGATTGCGCAAGAAGAGCACAACAGTTATACAGAGTGGGTACGAAGAAATGGGTATACAGACTCTATCAATATAGTTAGACGAACATAGAAAAGGAGAACACACATGAGTTTTGACAAAATTTATGCTGACCTTGTGTTAGCCATCAAAGAAAAGGGTATTTTGCAAAACCCCGATGAAGTACGAGCACACTATGAAGATGGGGAACCTGCTTCTGCATATGCAATTGAAGGTGTAAGCTTTGAAATTACACCAGACATGGGACTGCCAATTCTTAAGAGTAAGTTTGTAGGCTCTAAGTGGGCATTTACAGAATTAGAGTGGATTTGGCAAGCAATGTCTAATGATGTCAAGTGGTTACAAGGACGTGGAGTGACTATTTGGGATGAATGGGAACAAGAAGATGGAACAATCGGAAAAGCTTATGGTTGGCAGTTGCGAAATAAAAAACGTAAAGTGCAACTAGACATGAATAATGAATTTTATGTAGCTTCTCCGGAGGACTTTTTTCCCGAAGAGGATATTATGGTTGATGTTAACCCTGAAACAAAAGATTACAAGTGCTACGTTAAGTTTAATCAGGTAGAAACCGTTCTATATCAACTAAAATATAATCGAAGTTCTCGTAGAATTATGACAACTCTATGGGATGTGGAAGACTTAGATGAAATGGCATTAGAACCTTGTGTATGGGCTACTCACTGGACAGTACAGGGGGGTAAGTTGAACCTACACGTTAAGCAACGCAGTGCGGATGTGTGCTTAGGATTGCCATTTAATGTATTGCAGTATCATGCGTTACATTTAATTATGGCTAAGGTATCTGATTTAGAGTTAGGTACAATGTTCTGGAACATTGATAACGCACATATCTACGACCGTCATATGGAACAAGTTGTCGAACAAGTAACTGCTCCTATGACAGAGGAAGTGCTAAATGCAGAACCTAAGCTAGTATTGCCTTGGGAAGAGGCTGACATGACTAACTTCTTTGAGTGTCCTCTGTCTGAACTTAAGGTTGAAGGCTACAAACATAACGGAAGATTTAATTACGAGGTGGCAATTTAATGAGTACAGCTTCCTCTTTACAAAATCTTTTAGCTGTTTCAGAGTCTGCAATTCTACATGAAGAGCGTAGGCATCTTGCAAAGAAAGAACGATTAATCAAGCAACGAAACGAAATACTAAATGCGCTACAAAAAGCGTGTACCCACCAAGATGAAGATGGGGAAGACCAAGTGGTACCATATAATAATTTAGGGTACAAAGCCTATAAGTGTGCAATTTGTCAAGCTAAGTTTACACAATCAGGGTATGACGAAGGTTTACATGTTAAGAAAGAAGGAAACACAGATGAGTAAAGACCCAATGACATGGACAGCAGAAAGATTGTCTAAGGGTAAGTATGCTGATTACAAGTTTCCTGTAATGGTAGACGGTATCGGGGTACGTGGAAGTATCTACGTCTCCGGTTGCCCTTTTAATTGTTTAGGATGTTACAATAAAAAGGCACAAAACTTTAGTTGGGGAAAAGACTATACCCAAGAAGTAGAAGACCAAATCCTTAAAGACATTTCACAAGATTATTGTGATGGTATTACTTTGTTAGGTGGAGAACCTTTCTTAAATACACAAGTCCTATTGCCTTTAGCTAAACGTATTAAATCGGAGCTAACAGGTAAAACAATCTGGTCATGGTCAGGTTACACATTTGAAGAGCTTACAGATTCTAACGCTGAAAACTGGGAAGATAAACTTGAATTGTTATCTTATGTAGATGTATTAGTAGATGGTCGTTTTGAGCAGGATAAATTCAATCCTAATCTTGTTTTCCGTGGTTCATGGAATCAACGTATCATTGATGTACAAAGAAGCTTAGAGGAAGGCTCAGTAGTCTTGTGGGAAGATGGTAAATATCTTGAAGGAGAAGACCATACGCCCATTAAATTATTTTCTACAAGAAAATAAAAAAAAGTTGTTGACTTGTTATAAAGTGTAAGGTATACTGTTATTTGTAAGGGGAAAACTTACACATAAAAAACTAAATATTGGAGGAATTATTTTTATGAGCGAGAAGACGTTTAAACGCCTAGTCGTAGCCGGAGTGGTTGCAGTTATTTTATTGATTGGAGGTACAATCGGTGCTTTCCGTTTCTTCGAACGAATCGACAACGGTTATGTAGGTGTACGTTTCTCACCTAACGGTGGTGTTAAATCCGAAGCATTACAGCCCGGTGTTAAATGGGTAGGTATTGATAAAGTAACACAATACCCAATCCGTTTACAAACTATCCAAGCTAAAGATGTTGCGGTTTCTACATCTGACGGTAAGAAGACTGTAGTTAACATTAAGTATGACTACAAAGTAGACCCTAAACAAGCAACTAAAATGTACAAAGAGTTCGGTAACGTAACATCTGAGGACATTGAAAAAGGTTGGTTGAAATCTCGTCTACAAAAAACTGCTCGTGAAGTTTACTCTAAGTATAGCTTGTTAGATGTCCTTTCAGGTAAATCTTCTGAGGTTGAGGGAGAAGTGCTAGCTCGTTTCTCTGATTCAGTTGAAGGTAAAGGTTTCTTAGTTGAAAACGTAACGGTAGGTGTACCTGACGTAGACCCAGAAACACAAAAATCAATTGATGCAATTATCCGTTCAGGACAAGAAGCTAAAAAAGCTGAGTTAGATGCTAAAACTCAAAAAACACAAGCAGAAACTGAGGCTACAAAAGTTACGTTGAAAGCCCAAGCAGAAGCCCAAGCTATTAAAGACAAAGCTAATGCACAAGCAGAAGCTAACAAGAAAATTGCAGAATCTGTTACGGATGAGTTAGTTCGTTATGAAGAAGCGCAAGCTCGTAAGGAACACGGTTGGGTTACAACTACTATCGGTGACGGACAAGCAATTGTGGACACTGACAAGTAATGGGATTTTTCATTGCTAAATTCTTTATCGCTCTTATTGTACTGTTGCTTGGGGGTATAGCTTTCTCTATTGGTTATTACTTTGTTAAGAAAAACAAAGAAGAGCACTCAGAGGAAGACGAGCACACAGATAAAGATGATTGGTGTGATTTTTAGGACAGCAGAAATGCTGTTCTTTTTTTGTAAAAAAAAGTGTTGACTTACTGATACCATAGAGGTATACTGTATACATGAGAGGTGAGGAAATCATGAGTAAGGTTTTAGTACCAGATAACTGCCCTTACTGTGGAGCTAAGGTTATTTGGACAAGTAATGAAGTATTATACGGGAAAGTTTACGGTAATGGTAAATGTTATTACTGTACAGGTTGTGGTGCTAGTGTAGGGACTCATAAGAATAGACCAAAAGAACCACTAGGTATTTTAGCTACACCGCCTATGAAACGATGGAAAAAGTTATGCCACAGTTTATTTGACCCTGTATGGAAGTCTAGACAGATAAGTAGAGGAGAGCTGTACAGCGTACTAGCCTGTAAGCTCGGTATTTCTAAAGAGGACTGTCATTTTGGACATTTTGATGAGGAACAACTAAAAAGAGCATGGCAAATTATTAAAGAACCAAACTGGTGGAGGTAGACATGGACACATTAGAAACTAATACAGAAGCAGTCAAAAAACTATTGACAGGTTTAGGGTTTGAGAATAGGGTTACGATGCCTCCGCATACACATGAGTGGTACAACCCAAAAAATAAGTTAAACATCATTGTTAATTATCAGACTTTAGAATACAAAATTGCTAGACTAGTCAAGTATTCAGTAGTTCGTATAGAGACAGGTTACTGCTCACCAATTATTCATAAGAACTTTAAGAAAAATTATGAAGATATGTGCAAATTATCGAAGAAAGCTGATGAATTTGAATTTGGTGTTGAATTGGACAGAAAATTTGGGGATTTAAAGGAGGAATAATAATGAATCACATTGAACACGCAATTGATGAGATTGAACGGGTTTTAATTGGTAATAAAAGTCGGGATGTCGAAGAAGTTTATTTACAAAATGCTATTCGTTCGTTAAAAAAACAGCAGGCTATAATAAGTTACCCCTTACCAGAAGAAGTGCAAGAACTGCTCACTTATTGGAAGGAAAGCCCAGATACAGATTTTGATACTATAATGGAAATTTTAGTTAGCTATAAAACTAAGTCCCAACCTTTTGCCGGGAGTCTACAGGAAACAACAGCGCTAAAGTGGATTGCTAACAATACAGAAGAGTTTATGCAAGCTTGGCTATCAATCGAATCTCAGAAGGTTATAGCATACCGAGCAGATAAATGGCATGAAGACATGGGAGATGTTCTTTGGTGGGAGTTTCCTATTAGTGAAGCACCATACTCTGGTACTCCGTTAGACGATGGCTTCCCAGAGTACAAAACGCATTTTACAATAATTAAATTACCAGATGAGGTAGAGCCAATACCTAAATGGGAAGTGAATGTTGGTGATTTAGTTATTCGTAAAGGTAAACATGAAGCAAAGGTATACTTTGTTGAAGGAGCAGATGATGACGGGATACTTTTAGTTAACGGAATCAAAGATGAATTTTATACTGATGAAGACGATGGAGCTATTGGTGACGAAACTTTAGATTATTTTTATGAAAATTTCCGGTTATTAGCCAAGAGAGAAAATTTAGAGGAGGAGTAGTTATGGATAAACAGGAATTAATTGAGATTATGGAATCACTAGTTACGAGGCATAGCAATGACGGAGAATGTCCGAACGTTGCAGTATATAATGCTTACGTCAATTCTCTTGGGTGGATTGAAAAACTAGCTGAACAACAGAAGCCAGTTATACCAAAGTTTGTGGCGGAGTTTGTTGATTGGGTAACGAAACGTAATTGGGCACCCAGTGATGCAATACGAGAATTTCAAAATAACACACCGGATACGGTAAATTTACCCGAAACTTTGGAATTGGAAAAGTTAGACGAGTACTTTGAGATAGCGTATAATCGCTATGATTTTGAGAGGGCTTGTATTCTTGGTTATAAGGTCGAAGAGCCATTGTATACTGTCCCGTTACCAGATTTAAACACTGCTAGTCTGGTATGTTATGCTCTTCTTAGAGCTACTAGTGGTGAAATTTTAATAGGTCTTGTGACTAAAAATGAGTTAGGAGTACAAGATAATACGAAATTAACTGAGCAAGAAATTAAAGCCTTCGATGAACGTTACTGGGCGTTTGCTGAGAAGGTGAAGGAGAACAAAGGAGAATGACTACCATGAGTGAACCATTAAAGTTATATGTTGCAGTAAGGGAAGACGGATTTTATAAAACAGGATACAATAGTGCTTCTGGAACAATGGTACGGGATGCCTTAATGTGTAGCTATCTTGGAGCCAAGGAGCGACTACGTACACCAAATGAGGTAGAAAAAGGTAAAGTAGTCGAAGTTGTCGTAGTAGAAAAAGAGCACTATGAAAGCTTAGAACATTCAAGTGAGTTACGTATGCAAAAAGGAGTAATGGACTATATAACACCTTTCTTTAACTTAACAGGAATTAAGTTCTATGAAGTAACTAGCCCTTATTTTGCTCTCATATCAGCTTATAGCCCTAGTAAAGCTTTAGAAATATATAAAGAGCAAGCTTATGTGGATGATGAGGATGACACTCCTGTTGAGTTAAAAGAAGTATCCCAAGTCCATGCAATAAGAATTTTATCTAATACTTATTCCGAGGATACGAATACAACTATTTCACTAGAAGAAGCGATTAATCAAGTAGAAGAAGCTGTAAAAGATAAGTATTCTGGCATACTAAGTATTTCGTTAGAACTAGTGTAAAGGAGAAACTACTATGCGTAACAAGTATCCGGGTTACTGCTACAGATGTGGTAACTTTGTAGAGAAAGGTCAAGGACATTTCGAAAGAAAGAATGGTTATTGGAGACTACAGCACGCTGACTGTGCTATTAAATATAGAGGAACAAAAGTGCAAGGAAACGGAACTAGACCAATAAAAGAAAGGGGTTGATTGAAGTGGAAATAAGTACAAAAAGGTATTACGCATTGTATAGTGATGATGGCGTTAGCAGTAGCGTTAAAGTAACTTATGAGGAAGACCGTCGTAGTCTTGATGAAGAAGATACAGTGGTAGAAATTACTATACAAGATAGAAGCGATGACATGTCAGTTATTTTAGACACTGCTTCTTTTATTAAGTTGATGCGTGAATTAAAATACATTGAAGGTGCTATCAATGACAAAAACTAAGAAAATATTACGTGTATATACAATAGATGGTAGATATTATATGTTTGTAGGTAGTTATGCCAAACATATGCTAAAAAGTATTGAACAAGCAGTTGAATATAAAAGTATACGAACTAAGCCACACAAAGACTTTCGTGGTGTAGAAGTATCTTTTATATTACAAAATATAGTAAATACGGAGGTAACATATGAAGTATAGAAAGAAACCAGTAGTAATTGAGGCATTTAAATTTGATGGAGATTTTATGGATTCCACAGGAAACTACTATGTCCCAGAATGGGTATTAAATGTAGATTATAGTTTTGAAGAAGGAGAACTTTATATTAAAACACTTGAAGGTTGGATGCACGTTTCTGTAGGAGACTACATCATCCAAGGTGTTCAAGGTGAAGTTTATCCATGCAAACCAGACATCTTTGCAGATACTTACGAAGAGGTGAAAGATTAATTATGAAAAAAGAGAGAGTTCCTTATTTTATAGCAAAGATTATTGAAAATGCAGGAGGTACCAGAAATGATAGAGCAAAGGAATATGTTATCCGCTCTGTCATTGATGATTACTACAAAGGAAACTGGGAAACCTTCGTCCAAGACTGGTTCGGTGAATACTGTAATATATTAAAGTTTTACCGTGCGGTGGAAAATGGTTATGAGGTAGATTGAATGAGCAATCAATTTATTATAAGAGTATATGACATGGAATGGGACATGTATATGTATTATGTAGCAGGGCTGACTTTATATGCGTGGTCTTCTAGTCCCTCAGATGCGCAAGCGTACACCATGTATGATTCTGCTGTAAGTAGAAGAGATACTTTAAAACGAATTTTATGGGAGCGTAACGAGTATGATAGAAAATACAAGGACTTAGAAATTATCCCGGTAAAAATAATAGTTAAATTAACTGAGGAGGAGTAGGAATGGGTTGGTTCAACTTCCTAAAAAACAAGTCAGAGCCTCATGTGTACGAGCGGACAAATATTATACAATATGACGAAATGGGGTACCCGTTAAGATTGTTTCGTATGAGTGATGGTAGTAAACGTTGGCTTGATACAATTGAAGAATCAGGAGATGTTGTTCTTAGACGGACAACAGAGTTCATTCCGTTAGAGAAACTATTAGATGAGGGTGGTAGAATATAATGACACCATATATTACTATGTTTGTTATGTTAGTGGGGGCACATGCTTTAGGAGACTACGCACTACAAAGTGAATATATTGCAAGAGAAAAAACAAGAGACCTATACGTGTTATTTATCCATGCAACTATTTGGACTTTTACAATTGCTATGACAGGTTACCTAATTGGTTTGTCTATTACATTAGCACACATTTTACTTGTTCTATGGTTACCACATTTTGTAATGGACTATCTCAAAGCACAAAGTACATGGTTTCCTTCGATAGTACCAGACCCCAAAACACAACTAACAATTGACCAAACAGTTCATTATCTTCAATTGTTAGTTCTATTAATAGTCACAACATAATCATAATTAAATTGCATAGAGGAGTAAGACATGAAAATCTTTTTTGACACAGAGTTTACAGGATTGCATAAAGACACTACACTAATTAGTATTGGAATTATAGCTGAAAATGGTGTATCATTTTATGCAGAGTTAAACGATTACGATGAAACACAAGTAGACGAATGGTTACAGGCGCATGTGCTTGATAATTTAGTAGGGGAAGAAAACCTACGAGAAGAAGAAAATCAGTACTATGGAGACACAGCATATATCGCACAAAAACTACAGGAATGGCTAGCGCAGTTTAATTCTGTAGAAGTATGGTCAGATTGTCTTTCATATGACTGGGTTCTATTTAATCATTTATTTGGAGATGCACTTTCTATACCCAGTAACGTGTACTATATTCCCTTCGACATTTGCACGTTATTCAAGGTTAAAGGCGTTGACCCTGATATTTCTCGTGAAGAATTTGCGTTCCTTCTTGGTAATGGTGAAACAATGGGGGGTGTAAAGCATAATGCAATGTGGGATGCCTTGGTAATTAAAAAATGTTATGAACGTTTGGAGATGATGTAAATGAGTAAGATTTGGTTTACGTCCGACACACACTTTGGACAAGAACGTACTTTCAAGTACTCTATGCGAGGTATGTACTTTGATAATGTAGAACATGCTGATTTAGCTATGATAGAACGGTGGAACGATGTTGTAGATGAAGAAGACACTGTTTACCATTTAGGAGATTTCGGTAACTTCGAAGTAGCTAAACAGCTTAAAGGTAAAATTCATTTATTATTTGGTAACTATGAACGGGATGGTAAAGGTGGATTCATTACTCCGGAACAAGAAAAATACTTTGAATTTGTTCGAAAAGGAGAAATTGTCACTCTTGTAGACCAAAAATTAGTTCTTGTCCACGAGCCTTCCCATATGAGTTATTCAGAAGATAAAATCAAAGATGGCTATTTTGGCTTATTTGGGCATATTCATGAAAAACAAAAGGTGAAACGTGACGGACTTAATGTAGGAGTAGATGTACACAACTTTACACCCGTTAGTCTAGAGACTGTAGAGTTCTATCGGAATGCCATTCAAAATGTATACAATGCAGAGTGTTTCGATAACTTTGAATTGGGAGGGTTGCTAGAATGAAAACATATGTAATTTCAGACATGCACTTCAACCACCACAATATTTGTGGAGAAGATGGCTTTGTAGAGACAAGACGTAGGTTTGCTGATGTGGACGAAATGAACGATTACTTAATCAAGACATGGAACAAACGAGTTCGTCCGGAAGACACTGTGTACCATCTAGGGGACTTTGCTATGAACCAGAAACCGAAGGATACTCTAGAGATTCTTCGTAAGCTAAACGGTATCATTATCATGGTTAAAGGAAACCACGACAGTACCAAGCTTTTAAAAACAATTAATCGGGATGAGGAATTATGTGAACGAATATTTTGGAGTGATGTTGGCGTAATACTAAAGCAAGAAAGAAAAATCATCCATTTAACACACTATCCACTCATTATTGGCAGTCGAGGAAACCGAGTAAACTTACATGGACACATCCATGAGATGGCTTATCAAGAACCTAACTTATTGAATGTAGGTGTCGATTCACCAGAATTAACTTTACACCCTTTTGGGACACCATACACAATTAAAGAGTGTATTGACTTGATTGAAGAAAAGGAAAAGCATTTCAACGAGTCCGGCTTAACTTATACGAAACATGGTACAATAGAATGAGACCGACATACGAACATGTTTTAGGAAAGGGGTACCGTCCTAAAAAGCGGTACCCTAAATTGTTAATGCGAGAAGTCATCCCAACAAGAGTTTACTATGATTATCCTCGCAGGCTTCCTTGGGAACCAGTAGACCCTCATGCAGTTAAACACAAATACGTTGAGTTTGTATTTATGCACGAGAGTAAGCAGGTTACTGAACGATATGATTGGTATGCGTTCTTTCGATATTTTGAGAAAGTAGAGGATGATTAATGAGCAAAGAGAAAGCGTTCGTAGTATCAGATATACATGGTATGTACGATGAATTTATGGAGTTATTAAAAAATTGGAATCGTGAAGAACAGGAATTGGTTCTTTTAGGAGATTATGTAGACAGAGGTCTCCAATCAAAAGAAGTTCTAGGTTTTGTTTATGAACATATGGCTTCTGGTGGCACAGCAATTAAAGGGAACCATGACCAAATGCTATTAGATTTCCTTAGTTTCCCATTAAGATTAGAACCAGATTATGAGGACTTGCAAGAGATATACTCAGTGTGGTATTATCAAGGAGGTCAAGAGACTGCTAATTCTATTCTAGGAACTAAGACAGCTTCTCTTAGTGCCCTAGCGTTGCGTACAGAGCTTCTTAATAACTCTAATGTAAAAGACACCTTGGAACTCTTAGAACCTTACTACGAGTTCGGTAACGTGCTATTTGTGCATGGGGGTATTCCAAGATGGAGACAACCAGACTGGAAAACAGCAAAGGAACACGAAATGCTTTGGACTAGACCAAATCCATTACAAAAGAACGAAACAAGTAAAACTATTATTGTAGGACATACACCTACAGTTAACTTTCATAGAGACAATAACTGTGATATTTATTTAGGAGACCGTACAGTCTTTATTGATGGTGCTTGTGCCTATGGCGGACAGTTAAATGGCATTGTTGTAGATAAAGACGGTAATATTCAAGAGAAATATTTTGTACCGAAAAAACATACTTAGTTGTATGTTTTTTTATTTTATTGTTGACTTTTGTAAGGCTTAACATGTATACTATATACATGGAGGTGAAAACATGTTAGACAGATTAAAGAAGCGGTTTAACCAAAAACTAGATAACTGGGCATTTTCTCGAGTTGGGAAGAGTCCTCTTATAGGGAACCCCTAACAGTCACCCGTGTATACCAACAAGTATTACCTTACAGAGTAAGCTTAGATGTGAGTGTATTTGACAGTGACGAGCTTGTAAACTTACGAATGCTAGAAGCTTCACATAAGTTAGGAGAAGGACTGCTAAGAGAAGGTGTAATTAAGAAGGTAAAAGATGAAGTACATGAAGAAGCACCGATTAGAACTATTGTATTAGAAGCATACGTTGCAAAAGAAGAAAGATAAGAGAGGTAATTGGATGTGGCAAAAGAATCGAAAACTGTTGCAGTACACTATAGAAAACACTGCAAAAATATAAACAGACCGCAATATGAGAGTGACTTTACTAAACGTATAAACGAGCTTGAAACTATCGGCATAGTTGTTCAAGACATTTATTTTTCTAAGTCTAGTGAGTCTGTCTACGTAACGTTTACTCTAGGAAATCGTAACGAAAACCATTTAAATTTAAAAGGTAAACGATACATTGGGCAGTTTGCTATTTCGAGTCACGAACGTTTCTATGATACGACAATCAGAACATTTAAGACTCAGAAGGCAAAAGATGCAAACGATTTATTTAAACAGATTTTGCAAGAGATGAACACCGCTTTAGCTTACGAAAACAAAATCAGTCAGTATGTTGTAACTATTGAGGAACGAGAATTAGAGGCACTCCGTATAATTGATAAACTAGGAAGACAAAAACGTGGGTTAGAGGTGGAGCACGAAGCTTTTGTTGAGCAAAAGAATTTCCCTGTTTTCTATATGGAGTATGGCTATAAACAAATATTAAAACTTATCGAAGATAAAGCAACTAACACTATGTTACTTTCTTTGCGGTATAAAGGGTGTATTCAAGATTATAACGAAGGTATCAATAGTCGAGGTAAGGTTACACTAACTTCAATTGGAAAGCAGATGCTATTGCAATATGGAGAAGACCCAAGTGATACATTATGGAGAGAGTTTTGTCTCCGTAAAACATTTGATTTATGGGATAATGATTTAGATAGCACGGAAGTTGAGGAAGACACGTCTGCTACTATTGATATTCCGGTAGATGAAGAATTAACTAAACTAAAGATTTCCGAAGATTGGTATACTGCGTTTGACCTTCTGTTCTATAAACTTCAAAAGAAGGAAGCACTAGTCAAGGACGAGCAGTTCTTGTGGAAAGAACTTTTAGGTAGTTTTATTGAGTCTCATCTACCAGAAACCCAAGAATTTATCCATGTAGGATTTGTCCCAAGTAGCTTATTAACTACTATTTTTATCGGTGAAGATAGCGACCTAGAAGGGGCTACCATATATGAAATCTCTTGTGCAAAAGAGGTAGTAAATACGTCTGACTATATCAGTATTTCTTACTCTGGTAAGAGACCTGTAACCTTCTTAAGTAGCATCGTAGAATGGATAAATGCAGACCATTCAAAATACCAAAAATCATTCTCAGAAGATGATTTGCGATGCTATTTACAGCTTAAGTTCTTAGAACAATCAAAGGTTGTTTTAACTACTACAGAGTACTTCTTAAATAGTGATACTACGATGAAGTTATCTGCACAAGCAATTCCAATTTATATGGAACAACGATTGAAGAAGAAAACAACATCTTCTCCGGCTTTAGAAGATGAAAACATTACAAGAATGTTTAAGTTGTTATGTAAGCTAAGTAAAAATCAGGCAGTCATAGCAAACCCTACGGATAAGAAACGGATACGATTAGCAACAACAGGTAGTTCTGATGCTATCTTCCGTTATGTTGAATCAGAGATGTTATATGTACGAGATAACATCATGTATGAAGACAAAGCAGAGTACCCGATTGTACAGGACGTAGAAAAAGGTTTGATTACTTACATTAACGTAGCTTCCTTATTATCTGTACAATAAAAAAGTTACCCAGAGTGTTGACAGATGCTCTGGGTTTTGATATACTTTAGGTAACGGGTAAGGAGGAGATAAATCATGGCAAGTGGAACAAAGGAAGAATTTGTACAAATCTGTGACCTATTACAGGAGCTGTATGATTTAAGAGGACAGCATACAAGATTCCATCAGTTTATGTATCATGTTAACCATGAGTTCTATAGACGTATTGGTGTGGACTATGCGTATCGTAGAGAACTAGGAGCCGTATATGTTCAGGATATGTTTAATATAGAAAATCCAAGGTACATTAATTTTTTACAAAGTGAAATCCAAAAAGCGAAGGAGGAGTAACATGTGTAATTGGTGTGAGGGTGGAGCATTACTTTATAATTTAGAAGATGAATCAGGCGGTATTGGTATAGGTGTAGACCATAATGTATTGCGTGCACAGTTTAGTTTTCACAGTTATGGGAATGTTCGTACGACAATGACCGCAGAGGCTAGAACATTTATTAAGTACTGTCCAATGTGTGGTAAGTACCTTAAAGGGGTATTTAACATTGGGGATTGGGTTCTCTATTCACCGGCAGGACTTTATGCAAGAAATGAACAATTAATGGGGGCTAGCTTGGTAGTTACAGGATACGATGAAGACAAACTTGTAGTGGCAGTTCTCGGCAAAGATGGGTTAAACCCAGTGGATGAAAAACGCTACTCAGTACTACCAACAGACCTTATTTTAAGACAGTAACGAACCGGGCGTGTCACATTAACGGTATGTATAGGGTGTGTTTATCCTTAGCCCTTACCTAGATAATGTCCTCCGCTGTTAGCGGACAGGTCTAGGTAAGAGGCTTTTATCCGAGTCTAACTAAGTAAGCTTTCAGCTAAAACATGTACCCGTAGACTCTATCAATGCACACCGGAAAGGACGAAGGTATGACGTTAGAAATGAATGAAACAGACAATCGAATTATTGCTCTGTTAGACTATACAAAAGAACACCTATACGAAATAGATAACCGTATTAAGTTGGACTATCCTAAACCACTCTATTATGACTTAAGATTTGACCAGTTAATAATTTACTTACGATTCTCTATTTGTGATAGATACACAGTTGAGCGCATTGTTACTATTAGTCGATATGACATTGACTATAGTAAAGTAGCTCTTGATGTATTCTATTTAGAAAGATATGTGGGAGAAAAAGTACGTGCAGAGATTGATTACTGCTCCGCTCTTGCAGACATGTTTGAACATCAGTCAGACAGAAAGGTTCGGCTTAAACGTAAATATAATGAAGCTAAACGCAATACCCGTGTTTTATCACGTAAATTTAAACCTCGTACAGGAAACCAACGAATGAAAGGAAGAGACAAATAATGTTAAACATGAAAGTATTAGACTACCGCATTACTAGTGATGCAGACAACGTAACTGTAAAACGTGTAGTTCGTAACGACAAAGGAGAAATCACTTACGACAAAAAAGGAAACGAGAATGTTGCGCTTGTCGGTTACCAAACGAACCTTACAAAAGCTTTACACATGATTCAACGTCATTGGGTCTTAGGAGGAAATGGTAAAGAGATTACAACTATCCGAGAATACCAAGAAGCCATTGAAGAAATCACTGAAATCGCAAAACGTGAACTTGATTTAGACGAAGCGTTTAAGTAGGGGGAGTCACTATGTATAAAGGATACATTATAGGAGAGAAGGAAATGTATCCCACTTGCCCATTCTGTAAGGAAACTATGAAAGATGAGGAAGACTTGTATCATTCTGGAATCTATAGTTCAGAGAATACGGAGGAAGGGGCAATTTGGGAAACAACTTGTCCAAATTGTGATAAGGTCTTCCATGTTGTCACGCAGGTACATTATTCTTACGAAACGTTTAAAGACAGAGACCATATTTAAGGAGTGAATATAATGTCAGAAACGGAAACACGTGTAGGCAAGGTACGTAAGCTTACAGAAGCAGAACAGTATCAAGTAGTTAGTTTGTTTACACAAAGTAGAGGAGAACGACCTAGTTACTATGATAGTGACATGGAGTGGTTTTTAGAAGAGAATTATGATAGCTACGTTAAAGTAGGGGATGACCTTTATCATGCGGTCGAACAAACTATCTTAGATAATGATGAAGTGTCTTTACTTACTCCTGTGGAGGGTGAATCAGACCTGTATAATTTTTTGTTTACTTTCTATAATGGGGGAACCTGTTTTAGTGAGATGCTCACAGATGCAATAAAAAGAGGGAAAAAATCCTAGTAAATACTAGGATTTTTTTATTTAAAGTTGTTGACGTACTGAAAGGTATCTGATATACTATGAGTATAGAAAGGCAAGGGGGAGAAAACATGGAAATCAACTTAACCGAAACAGTCGCTGAACTGGGTGTTAATAAAGATGACACAGAAGAATATACACGTGCCTTATCTGATACATTACGAGGATATATTCATAGTGCACGAGAAGAACAAGGTCTATCTCAACGTGCATTAGCTACAAAGGCAGGCATTACACAAAAAGCCATTTCTACATATGAAAACGGGTTAACTGTAATTAGCTTACCGTCCTTGTTTAAGATTATGGCTGTGTTAGATATAGAAGTAATAATTTCAATTCCGGGGGAGTAACAAGTGACCGTTGTAAATAATACTATACTAGATAACCTGTCCTTTATAAATATGACAGAGCGTGCTTTACTATTACACAGTTATCTGTATTATGAATTAGATGCAATTAAAATACCAGACTATCAATTTGACCAACTTATGTATAGGATGGTTGAATTGAAAAAGTGGGATGAGTTTAAAGAATCGGAATTTTATGAAGAGTTTAAAGACTTCGAAGGTGCTACCGGTATGGACTTAGATTATGATAAACACTTTTGTCGTAAATGGGCACATATATGGGGTCTAGATAAGGATAAAATGGGAGGAAAGAAAAAATGAGTAATGAATCTTTAGTAGGAAAATGGATGTGTGCAAGTGATACAGATGTGGAAGTTTGGAGAGCTTGTGCTTATTTCGATACCAAGGAAGAGGCTATTCATGCAGGTAAACTAGCCGTAGATGCCATTAGAAATGGGAAAACTTTTGTAGAGGAAATCTGGGAACACGTAGAGGATATTTTAGGATTTCTACCAGAAGAACCAATCAACAGTTTTGTAGTTGGAAGAGTGGCTCCGGTTTATCTCCCTGTAGATGTTGATTCATTCTTGGAACGTACACAAGAGATGGTCTATGAAGAAGTTGGGGAAGTTGCAGAGGACTACTACCTAACAGATGAAATTCCAGAAGATAAGCAAGATGAGTTACAGTCCTTAATTACAGATTGGTTTGCTAAGAATGGTTACGAGTGCCCATTCACTAAGATTGTGGACATAGAACCTGTATACATTTCAAGAGAGGATTCTTTATATTTAGTTGGTGTACGAGTAGATGTTAGACCATCGGAAGTAATCGAAGGAGACTTTACATGTACCACTCGTGTAATGAAAATACGAGAAGAAGACTTGAAAATTACAGAAAAGCAGATTGAGAACCGCAGTAAAGAACCAGACTATCTGTTTAAAACTCGTGTGCTAAAAAGTGAGTTGGATACACCTCTTTGGGCATTCTGTAAAGATAACATCACAATGTATTCACTAGTGCGGGAAGCATATGTAGATTCAAAAGCATCTGAGTTTGAAAATAACATTAAGATGTTGTTAGCTTTACATTATAATGAGCAAGCTAACATGTTTAGTAATAAGATTAAATCTTTAAAGCTAGATGAAGAAATTGGAGTTGGTGCATAATGATGTCAGCAGAGGAGGCTTATAATAAGACTGTTGAAAAAGAACAGGAAATCGAAGAAGAGTTAGTCCAAAATTCAGTAGATTTTATTAAAAATAAGGTACTACCTAGTATTAAGGAAGCAGTGGAGCTAGGGCAATACTGGTGTGTTATCTCTGACATTAATATTAACAAGCAGGAGGTAGAGGCAGTTAACCGATTTTTAATAGGAAAGGGCTATTCAGTATCTGTCCAAGAGAATGACTATGTAACTTATCTGCAAAATGCTTTGACTCCACGAATTAAATCACTAACAATAACATGGTTGGTAACTGAACCTAGCAATAAAAAGATTGGATTTCTTACTAAACTATACAATAAAATAACAGGAGGAAACTAGTATGAAATACATGGCGTTTTACATTGCTGACTTTTTATACCCAGATGAAAGAATCGGGGACTTATGTTTTTTCTATAACAAAGACACTAACATGTTTGAGATGGCGTGTGACCCGGAGACATCATATGACCCCGCCGTTGTCTGTGAGATGCCAGAGTTCTTATTGTTTAAAGTTCAAGGAACCGAGGAAGATGGAACGATAGAACCAGTAGACAAAACTAAATTTTTAGAGGAGATTAACTAATGAAATTACGTACACTATTTGGTGGAAATAAAACTGCACAGGAACTAGCCAGTCAGATTGCAGAGGTACCCGCAGATACAAATATCATGGTAACAAAATTACCTTTAGACGTGTTCTATGCACTACCTTTTGAAACATCACAGGTTCTCTCTTGGGGGGAAATTATAGAAAAAGCAGAGGAACTAGAGGAACCAGATTGGATAGATAATTGGGGAGAAGGAAGCCCTTTTGTGTATTGCAAGTCTAGTCAGACAGCGTTTTATCGTGCAAACCCTACAGAGAGTGACCTATCTGTGGCAATTACATCTGCGGGTGTAGCTGATAGAGACACCGTAGACGAAGCTTATTTAACCGTACTTTTAAATGGATATGTCCCTGTGTCGTTTCATGATATTGGTGTAAATGACTTGAAAAAACTAATGGCTTCTACAGATGCTATTACAAAGAGTAATGCGGTAGTATCTGTACAAGGCTTTGAGGGAGCACTACCTGTAGTACTTGCAGGTTTAATTGATTTACCTATTATTGCTGTACCAACTTCAACAGGTTATGGTATCTCAGCGGATGGTTACACAGCGTTAAATACTGCACTAACTAGTTGCACTTCTGGTATCTCTGTCGTGAATATCAACAATGGTTTCGGTGGTGCATCACAAGCTGTACGCATATTAGAGCAGATAGAAAAAGCTAGGGAAGTCTTCTTTAAAAACGAAGGTCTTCAACTTGTAGGAGGTTTATGATATGCGAGCATCAGTTGAAAGTTGTTTTGATTTTGTGAGATACTACGAAGCAAAAGGTTATTCTCAGGATTTGCGGTTTGCTAAAAAATTTGGTTATGAGGTTAGTCGGAAACCGGTTACATTTGATGTTTTTAAATTTAGAGAAGGTGATGTTGTTGAAGTAATTGACCCTATGCTAATGATTAAGCATTATCCTTCGGATTTATGTTCTCTTGAAGATTTTAAGGATTGGGTGGTAGGAAATGGTTGTGCTACTACGGGTTCTGATGTAGTGTCTGTTGGCAGAAAGTATGTAATTGCGAAAGTTAAATACCCAGAGACGGAACATGAGATAAGATGGAACCCAGAAGGTATCCCTTCTATATATGTTTATATTGACCAACCAGACGAATTGGAAAAATTGGATGTATTTGACAAAATTCGCTGTTCTGTAAGTAAGGATGTTACTGTCTGTGTAAACTATTTCAGTCTTAGACCAGTACCTACTAAAGAGGATTTGGACTTAAATAAGCTAAGCCCAGAGGATTTGATTAAATACACAGAACTAGTTAACGAATATGATAAGGTTATTAATGCACGAGCGCACCAAGACCGTATCGAACAAGATATTCTTGACTTGTTTAACATATCGCATCACAACAAAGAAGAAGTGCTAGATATGATTAAAGAGAAAATGGAGGAAGAATGATGGGATGTTTTGGTTATATTTGTCCAGTATGTAATACACAGATTGTGGGTGACTGTTTTAAAGGTGGAGAACTTTGTAGGTTAAAGCATGTTAGGCAAGGAAAGTTAATTGGAGAAACTGTAGGACACTACAACGAGTATGGTGGTGTTATGGAAGATAAGGACTATAGAGGGGAAGACCGTAAAGTGGATGGTACTCCAAACCCTAATAGCCACTCTGAGATATGTGATTCAGAGTTTGGTAGGGCGGATTCTCACCATTTTGGTTCTAACAAGATACTTCCAAGTGGAGATATTTTATCTACAAGTTACTTATCTCTATTCGGTATCTCATCAGGGGATGCGAAGTATCAATTAGTAGAATATTTACAAAATGGTATTGATGTTGACCCGATAGCTAAAAACTATGCTAAAAGACTAATTAAAGCAGTCAAATATCTTGAACTACAAAGAAAAAATTTCTACGATGCTCCTAGTGAGGAAAACATTGCAAATGCACGTAAAGCAGAATGCGATGTGTATGTCCTAGTCGATAACGATGATGACGAAGACTATAAAAAGTTTAGGGAAGCTATGCGGGAATTGATTAGTGTGTTACCTGTTGCTCAGGGGAGTTCTGGAACCATTGCAGTACATGAGAAGTGTTATCAGAGCTTATCTAAGGAAGAACAGGATAAGCTACCTTTTAGCTTATCAGACCCAGACCAAAGTTGGGGAGAAGTAAGAGAAGAATTTGTTTAAAAAATATAGCAAGTAGTGTAAAAACTGCTTGCTTCTTTTTATCTTACATGATATACTTTAAGTATAGAAAACAAGGAGGTACTTGTAATGGAATTTGAAGCTACACCATTTACACGTAAATTAGAAGAACTAACTACAGAGGAGCTATGTGCTTATGCTAAGTATAAAAAACAGCGTGAATATCATGCAAAGCTAGCTCAGGAACAACAAGAGATTGTACGTAGACTAGATGAAAAGATGAGAAAAGTGTTGGTGGGGGAGAAAACTGATGAATAACTTAATTGAACTTAACGGTAAATATACCGATGCGAAAATGTTTATTAACACAGTCGATGAAGGCACTATCGGTCAGGTTACAACAATGATTAATGAACCAGTAACAGACGGTGGCATTGTTAGAATTATGCCAGATGCACATTATGGTAAAGGCTCTACAGTTGGTACAACGATTCATTATCCAGACGGTATTAATCGAGTTGTACCCTCTATTGTTGGTGTAGATGTAGGTTGTGGTATTATGGTAGCTCAAATTGAGAAGCCAGAAGACACGACAGATACCGAATGGGCTAAATTGGATGCAGTGATTAACAGAGTGGTTCCTTCTGGGTTTAACATTAGAGAAAATTTGGACGAACTTCGCCCTACTGTACCAAATACGATTAAGCACATGTTAGAATCTATGACGTTTAAAGGTGCAACAGAAGAACCATTTATTGAACGTGTTACCTTGTCTTTAGGTACTTTAGGTGGTGGAAACCATTTTATCGAATTAAGTAAAGATGACGAAAACAATTACTACTTGTTAGTTCATACAGGTTCCCGTTCTTTAGGACTTAAAGTAGCCCAATATCACCAGAAGAAAGCGGATTTATACCATGAACGTGATGACAAAGGTTTAGCAACTATGATTGAGACACTTAAGCAAGAAGGCAGACAGTCAGAAATCCAAGAGGCTATTAAGAATTTTAAAGCTGTCAATGTTAAACCACAATTGCCATACTTAGAAGGTTCCGCAGTGGATGACTATTTAAATGATATGCAACTAGCACAACGTTATGCTTACATGAATCGTAAAACTATCATTGATAAGATTGTTTCTAATATGGGTTAGACTGTAGTTGACTCATTTGACTCTATTCATAATTATATTGATGTAGCCTCCAACACTATTCGTAAAGGTGCCACAGATGCACAGGAGGGTGTTAGACTTGTTATTCCTTTAAACATGAAAGAAGGCTCTATCATTGGTGTAGGAAAAGGAAACACTGATTGGAATAATTCTGCACCTCATGGAGCAGGACGTGTATTGTCTCGTTCTAAAGCAAAAGAACTGCTTGACTTAGATGAGTTTAAACAAACAATGTCTGGTATCTATACAACATCTGTTGTTCAAAGTACACTAGACGAAGCACCAAAAGCATACAAGAATGCTGACGAAATCAAAGAAATCATCAAAGATACAGTAGATATTCAAAAGATTGTCAAACCTGTATATAATTTTAAAGCGAAATAGTGGAGGACAATTAGAAGAAGCAAACTATCAAAAGAGTAATTAGGTGTAAGAGGAGAGATTATCATGGTTATTTTAGCAGAAGAAACTGTGGCATTTAATTTGGGACTGAGAGATGCCATCTTTATTGGGACACCGGAACTTAAACGTGTTGTACGGGAGCATTTTGCAACTTCTGTAGGCAAAAATGGCATACTTGTTGTTTCTAAATTGGAACAACTAGCTGAGTTTTCTAAATTATCAGGAAAACACGGAAAAGATTATGCACTAGGAATTATGCTAGGTTATCCACCAAAGTGTGTAAACTGGTTTGTCAATAGTACTATGGAAGAGCATATAGCTTGCAAAGATGCAGATGGCGGTTCATTTAGTTTTAAGTGTCCAGAGCATTTATTTGATTATGCAAAAACCTACATGAAAGAGAATCATAATGTAGAGTTGCATTATAATACTCCGTTAGAAGACATTTTTGTTATAAGAAACGATATATTCCTATAGGAGTAATACCTAACAAGGAGGAGAAACAATGGCAGTAACGTATTATTTAGAAAGAACCGACAACCGTTGGGTACCAGATAAAGCAAGAGGGTTAACTGATTGGCGGTTACTTGACTATGGAAACGGGGATGCTTATATCAAACTTTACCCCAAAGAATACCAAATAATTGAAAAGGTAGATTTTAAAGGACACATTCGTATCCTAGACTCTTACAGAGGTCGTTCAGCATCAGGAGCACATATACTTGTAGAGGGGCATCCTTGTGGAGAGGCTTTTATTGCAAATATGAGTAGTATTAACTTAGTAGACTTAATTACTCATGAAGTAATAGAACAAGGAGAAGTTACAGCTATGTTTACTTTAGCTAAAAGAGGCTCAAATTACTTTGTTCAATATATTGGGAGTGCAAAGTAATGGAAAATGAGGTACGTTGTGCTAGTTGTGGAAGACTAGTGAGTGAATTAGATTGTGACTTCGACTACACCTTCGAAACCTGTTATAAATGTATAGATAGAGAAGTCGAACTACAAGAAGACATGGCTATCTATGAAGAGCAAGAAAGGTACAGTGGTGTGTAATGAAGGCAGTACGTATTGTTAATAAGGTTTTCAGTATTGCAGAAGCTAGTAGCTTTATACGGGAAGAACACCCCTACACTGTACGTTTGTATGAAGTAATAGATTATAGTCCTTACGCTATTATAGGTAGGGACATTCATACACGTAAAGTAGAGGTATTTCGTCCACAACAAAACAGGAAGATTTCATGGGTATAGGAGATAAGACGATGAAGAAACTACCAATGACAATCAAATACACCATAACCATATCAGGGTTCAGTAAAGTATTTAAAGGAACACAAAGTATTACATGGGAATGGGCAGACTATTACGAAGAATACACCTTCAAAAAGTTTAAAGAAGAACTTCTTATAAGGTTAGGAGAAACCTTATACAGTAGTATAACAAGGAAAGAACACCTCGATGCTAGAAAGAAGATTAGGAAAGCAAAGAGTATAAAAGAGATAGGAGAAGTCTTAAACTCTAGTGGGTGGTCTTTTGATTTTGAACAGTCTTTGCCTGCTTGGTATTGACAATTAACCCTCTAAGTGATATACTTTAAGTATAAATTACAGGAGGGTTTTTATGGGCATCTATGAAGTTATTTATGGGTGTAATTACAAGTTTAATGCTATCACGATTAGGCATGATAACTTAGTCGAGTTAACTGGTTTATTTACACCATTATATATAGAAGGAGTAGGACAGGTACAAGTAATAGCTGTCCTAGACATCACAGAACCGGAGGTGCAAGACATTTGAAATTAACACTTAGACAAGTTAGAGACATCTTATCAGTTGGTGACTCTTTCCGAATCTATATTAACGACTTTGACGGGGAACCCTATTGCGCAGAACAGTCATGGCGTACGGAGTTCCATTCAAAAGATTTCCCAGAACAATTACTGGACTATGAAGTAGACTATATCACGTATGACAGTGAAAACTATGGTGATTGTATCTATATGTGTATTATTCTAAAGGAGAGATAACATGATTTATATACACAAGCTAACAGGTGAGCGTTACGAACTATTAGACACAGAGAAGACTCCATTGTTCGTAGTAGACAAAAACGGAAACTCTCGTGAAGACGGGGAAGAAATCACATACAAGTTAAGACAGGTGACAGGTAGTAAAGAAGGGGAAATTACTTATATAAACAAATGGGGAATCTCCGACTTCTATCTACAAGACTCATTAAGTACGGAGGAAGATTAAATGAAGTATCACACAGAGTTATATGATGTTGTTCAAATAGTCCCACATTTCGATGAAACATTTGGCGGATGCTTTGCTACAGTCAGTGAAGTCAAAGACTGGGGTGTAGTTGCTTACGTGTGCTCTCCGGGAGTACCGGGTGTTGCTTATGTAAGACTAACAGAAAAGGACTACGAACCGTTAAATGCTAAAGCAAGATTTATAGTGGAGGAAGAATAAATGAAGTACTTAATTTATGTTTTACTAACAATCGAGGGAGCTATCATCTTATTTGCTTCCTATGCGCTAGGTTATGGTGTATACTGGGAATTAACAAATGAAGCAAGTAGACCTACACCTTGGCTTACTATTACACTATGTGGAATTGGAATATTATTGCTAATTGCTACATTCATTCTGCAAATAGCTAGTTTTAGACAAGCAAACAGATACGACTTATTTTAAGATAGACGGTTATATAAAAAGACCCTATCCTCATCAACGGGGTGGGGTCTTTTATTAGATAAGTAGACTAGAAGAAACAACGGGGTGGGGTGAAGATGGGGTGTTGACTTTTAGTGTTGACTTTCCAAATTTCTAGAAAAAATTTCTAGCTCCCAAAAAATAAGCCCGAGGGTCGAGGGTGCCCTGATAGCCCCGCCCCTAAATACGGTCACAAAACCACGGGGTGGGGTTAACTGGTATATACCTATTTCTTACTGCTCGGCTTGTGCTTCCTTGATGATGGTTTCTAGTTCGTCCGCTGTCATAGATGAAATATAGTGAGCGATGTCCGCCTTACTATTACTTTCAAACGTTTCACCATTGATAAATGTAACTGTATAGCGGTAGTAGTGACCTCTGTTCTTTTGTCTTGGATAGCCCTCGTTGTGGTCTACGTATTGGGATATAATGCCTTGCGCCTTCTTAGTTAGGTTTAATGTAATATTACTATAGATAGTTTCATTCATTAGATTTTTCATTCTTATCAATTCCCTTCATTTATCTTACATATATAGAATACCAAAGTTATTGCTTATTGTCAATAGAAAAGATTAAATAATAATTTTATAGCCCGCTTTTAATAATGTACTAATCTTACAATCTGGCAAGCCTAGCACCTCGATAGCAAAGCCCGCCCGCCATGCTTCTTTACTCACTAGCCATCTAACGCCCTTATTTTCCACTGTAAGCACTTGTAAGCCCTCCTTAAGGTGTTTATATATAAAGCCCGTTAAAACCTCGCTACGGGCTTTATATGCCGTCATATATTATAGTTTATTCCTAATGGATTTGTTTTCCCATGTTTTGTTTCACTGTCATACACTGAAATAGATTCTATAGAGTAGTTATTGCCCATGTTGTCACATACATATAACTGTAAAGCTTTTTCTTCTTCTGGTAGTTCTTGCAACTGTTTTATAACTTGTTCAATAGTCATTTTTAATCAGTCCCTTTATAGTTTAAATTCTTGAAAATCAGATGTTTCTAATTTTTCCCGTGTTCTGCTGTTGTCTGCTAATATTTTAGCTTTGTTTGTTTGTCCTACAATTTTACCATCTTTTACCATAATAATTGCACTTGAATAGGTAGGGTGTTCATACATGGTAAAGCCGTATTGTGTAACGTGTTTTCTAGTGATTTGTTTTCCCTCTTTTTCTAGGTAGTCAAGCGCTTCTTTCATTAGTTGCTTGGTCATTATTAGTTAGCCCCGCTTTCTGTAATTTCTGGCATTTGTCTTGCTACGTCTTGTAGTGAAAGGTGTGCTTTCTGTAATCGGTCTAGATGGTCAATAAACCACTGTGGCGGTCTCTTATATGCCGTTATAATTAGAGTAGTTTCGTTTATTTCTTCTTGGATAGCTTTCATTGCAATTTTTACATTTTCCATTTTAGTCAGTCCCTTTCTTGTGTGAGTGAGAGGGAAAAAGCCCCCTCACTAGTATTATTGTTTATTGTCAATAGATTAGATTAAAATGTTAGTGTGTCGATAGTGTTAGAAAATACTTCCTCAATTTCTTCTGAGTCCTCTCTGCTGATAATGTCATTATCCTGTAAATCGTTGATAAGGTCAAATAGTGAATTGCTTACGCCCGCTGTATAGTTTGTTAGTTCCTCTTTTGTCCAACCGTTTTCCTTACGTTCTAAAATGCCTCTGTAGTCTTCCTTAAGTCGTTTGATAATGATTTCTTTCATTGTTAAGTTCCTCCCTCTCTTTACCTTACAAATTAAGTATACAATAGTTATTGTTTATTGTCAATAGAAAAGTTTAAATTTTTTTCTTTATGTGGTCGTGGTCGTTTTCCTGTAAGGTTTAACCCTAACCACACTCTTATAATACCATGTAAATTTTACCTTGTCAAGCTTTAAACTCAACTTTTTTATTTTGTTTCTCGTCCGAATAAGTGAAGCCCTCTTTTAACTATCTATACTATACCATGTAAAGAGATGAAATGCAAGTATAAACTATCAAATATTTCAATTTATTTTAAGCTATTTTAAAGCATTCTAGAATAGTTCTATTTATTTATGGATAATTATATATAAATCTATGTAAAGCCCCGCTATGGGCTTCCTGTGGCTTCCTAGGGCTATTGTGTGCCCTCTAGCTTCCTGTTTGTGCTAGAATGATAGAAAAACAGTGTGCGCCCTTATAAGCGGATTCCGAAAAGCTCGGCTTTTGAAAATCTCAGGCTCTTTGGTCTTTTTCTTTTTTTTGTTTTTTGGTTCTTTACTCCTTTTAGTTCTTTACTAGTCTTTCCCTCTCTCTAGTATATAGCTTGTTCTATGTCCCGTATAACGTCCCTCATTCCTTTTACTTCTGCTTTCAATAGTTCTGACTCTATCATTCTTCCTTGTTCGTCTAATTCCTTTATATAGCTTTCTTTATACTCTATATCGTCTTTTAGTGTTCTTATCATTCTTTTAATGTCTTTTACTGTTTCCATGTCTGTTTTCTCCTTATATTCTTTTTAGTTTTCTTTTTTTTAGAAAGAGAGGTTTCCCCCTCTCTCTCTTTGTTATGCCTGTACCCGATTAAATTCATTTATAACGGCGGTTTCTCCTTGTTCGTCTAGATAGGTTTCTTGTCTTTCCCCGTCTTTGTTAGTGAATAACCAAAAACCACCGTTTACTGGTTTAAAACCAAAGTCAAAATTTTTGAAACCTAATTCAGATAAGAAAGTTGCCACGCTATCACCATCAGAACGGCTTTCCCCGTATACCTCTATTAGTTGCATGTTTTCAAGGTCAACTTTTGCAGTCAGTGTTTCATAGTGGTATAAGCTTACTGTTTTACCGTTGTTTTCTACTCGATACACTTCTTGTAAGTCTCCCACGCCCCACATGTCCCGTTGTCTTGCTCGTTTGATTGCTACGCCTTTCTTTTCTGCTCTTTTCATCAATGTAATAACTGTTTCAACTGTTTTACTCATTTTTAGTTCCCTCTTTCTCTTATTTATCTTACAAGTTAAGTATACAATAGTTATTGTCTTTTGTCAATAACTTTTTTTAAATTTTTTTTAAATAGCTTTATAACTTATATAATTTGTTTTTGTTTGTTTGTGGTTGCATTTAAGAACGTATTCCGCAATCAATTCAAGCGCCCCGCCAAAATTTGTATGAATGTATACACGTTGATAGAATTGTACTGTATAAAATAGGTAACCGCTACGCCCGTGCAAGTGTAACCGATTTTCGGTAAACTCTTTTAGGCTTTCTTTTTCCTTTTCTGTGATTGGTTCTTTTGTTACTGACTCGCAAGCTTTTAAAATACCATCAATCAAAAGCGCCTTTTTCGTTTGTTTCATTTTTATCACTCTCTTTCTTATTTATCTTACATGTTTATTATATAATGTTTATTTCTTTTTGTCAATAACTTTTTTTAAATTTTTTTATTCGTGTTTGTTTACGTTCTTGCCTAGTTCGTTCCCTAGTTGATTCTTTACACTTCTAACATATAACTCTAATGAACACGCAAGGTTAGAAAGCTCGTTCATTTCTTTTGTTAGGTCTTCCAATTGTTTGGCTACGTGTTCCGGTGTAGCCCCCTTTCTTACATGGTTCTTTAAGTTGTTAAGCTCTTGCTTGTGTAGCACCGATAAACGTTTAATATCGTTTATAGGGTAGAAACTTCTTTCTAGTTGCTGATGTAAATATTCTTTATCTAACATTCTTATGCTCCCTTTCTGTATCTTTATATTATCATCTATATTGTTTAATGTCAATAGATAAACATAAAAATTTTTAATTTTTTTATGTAAGGCGGGAACGTGTCCCGCCGTGTTTGTTATGCTTCTTCTAGTTCGTCAAGTTCTTTCTTTGCTAGTTCTTCCACCGCAAACCATGCTAGTAAATTTTGATTGTTTGTGTCTGCTAACGGGTCTAAGTCGTCCGCTTCTTCTTCTAGTAAGTCTTCCCAATCGTTCCACTTGTCACCGAATAGCCCTTTTTCGTCTAGCCCCGTTTCTTCTTTTAATTCGTGTAACATTGCAAGAATTTCGTCACGGTGTTCATTAAAGAATTGAGTTGTTTCATTGTAGTAAATCAAACCGCCAACCATTCCGCTAATTGCCCCGTGTTGTGTTAAGTCCTGTAAGTATGTTTTGCGTTCTTCTGGTTCGTTTACATTGCTTTCAATAATTTCGTTGTATGCTTCTTTTAAAGTTGTCATTTTTAGTTCCCTCTTTCTTTTGTCTTATTTATCTTACATGTTTATTATATAATGTTTATTTCTTTTTGTCAATAGAAAAGATTAAATTTTTTTATTCTACAATTGAGTATTCTATTTCACTACATAACGTTAAAAATATATCGTTATAAGTAGCCTGTAAAGCTTCTTTATAGCTTTTATAGTAAAGTTCCCAATCTTCCTCTACCTCATTTTCTGCTAGTTCCCATGCCTTAATAGAAAGCATGTTTTCTTTCTCTTTTCTTGCCTCCTCTATTGTACCATCAAAAAACTCAGTTTCCTTATGATAGGTATTATAAACTTCAACCGTCATTTTTTACTACTTCCTTTCTTACAAGTTTATTGTATCAGGTTTATTTCTTTTTGTCAATAGTTTTGACTAAAATTTTTATACTCTTTTTTTTGAGTCCGTCCGAATAGGTATTTCCCTTGTTTACATGTATAATATACCATGTATATTTTTCTTTGTCAACTGTTTTATTCTCGTTTTTTAATTCCTTTCAATCGTTTTCGTTCTTCCATGAAATAATACATTTCTTCTTGTGTATAGTTACCGTTATAAATAAATTCAATCGGTTTATTGATTGTGTCACGGGCTAGCTTCTCCATTCTAGCCCGTTTTAATGCTTCTAGTTTCTTGTTTAGTTTCATACCGTCACACCGTCCCCCCTAGTCTCTTTCAATGTATACAAGCCCGTTAAGTGTAAACACGTTATAAACTTCTGTATAAGCTCGTATATAGTCCCATTTTGTTAAATCGGTGTTTTCTTCTATTTCTTGTAACATATCATAAGAATCACTCTCGTGCAAGTCTGTATAAATAGCTTCTAAAATATTTTCGTCTGTTAACTCGTAAAATGTGCTTTCTTGTGTAGCGCCGTTATACGTTGCTAATGTGATATTTTGAATATAGCCATTTTCTAGTTTTTCGTTAAAATCGGCTTGCGCTTCTTCTAGTGTTTCATAGTCTTGTTTATAGTCGTTCATGTCTTTGTATTCTGTCACATTTGCCAATGCTAGCGCCTTGTTTTCTTCTTTGTTTGCTTGTGCTTCTGCTTGTCTAAATTCCGTGAAATGGTGTTCTGGGGTATCGTTTCCGAACCATTGCCGTGAAGCTTCTTTTAATTCCGAATAAGTTGGGTCTATAAAGATATTAAAGTCTTGTAAATACTCTTTAAATTCTTGAAAAGAGTTTTGTCCTTCTTTATACGCTTTTACTTCTAATCGCATTTCTTTGGTTACATCTCCTTGGTACGTATCGGATACTGTAACATCTCTTAAAAGCCCTGTAACGCTTGTTGCCACCAATTTTGGTTTGTCAAATCCATTATAAAAGTATGCTTTAAATTTTCCGTATTTTGTCATTTTTAAGTCCCTCTTTCTCTTATTTATCTTACAAGTTTATTATATAATGTTTATTGTCTTTTGTCAATAGAAAAGTTTAAATTTTTTTATTCATCTTCTAACGTTTTCCAACTGTTTTCAATCAATAAATCAGTGTTAAGGTTTTGCAAGTCTGAAAACAATAAAACTAAATCATATTTTTCTCTTTCTTCCTCGTTGTCTGCTACGTCGTCAATATCAATTAAGAAGTCTTTACCTGTTTCTTTTTCGATTAAATGATAATTCATGTCCCAAGAATTTAATGGGTGTTTTAATAAATATTTTTCGTTTTCTGCAATAATCATTTTTATTACTTCCTTTCTTTATCTTACATATTTATATTATCATCTATATTGTTTAATGTCAATAGATAAACATAAAAATTTTTAATTTTTTTTATGTAAGGCGGGAACACGTCCCGCCGTTTTATATGTTAGTCTTTCATGTCAAGCAATTCTTGTAAGCTGTATTCTTTATTTAATGAGCGGTTAACACTTCCATTCTGTAATAATCGCAAAGCCTCATAAGAGAAAGCCCCATTATTAAATACTTGATACCCTAGCCCCTCATAATAAGCTTTTTCCTCGTTTAAGTCTCTTTTTCGTTTGTATTCCGTGTTGTTTCTTGTATACATGTCGCTTTTTGTTGCTCGTGTGTTACCTGTTACAATAATTTTTAAATCGTGGTCAATGAAAATGAAGTCTGAACCGCCGTAAATGCTACCGCTCCAATAATAACGATTAATATCGTGTAATTTTGGTTTTACCTCCTCAATTTCAAACCCGCTTTCTTTTGCTAGTTGTTTCAAGCCCTCTAATGTATATTTTTTTGTGTTTTCCATTTTTATCACTCTCTTTCTTATTTATCTTACATGTTTATAATATCATGCTTATTGTTTATTGTCAATAGTTTTGATTAAAAAATTTTATTTATTTCTTACTGTATAGTCTAAGTCATCAAAAATCATAAAAGCAAAAACGAATAAAGTCAAACCGATAATAAGTGACACTGAAAATGAAAATACCGCCGTAACAACCGAACCAAGTAAAAACATAACAGCGAATGAAGCTAACTTTTTATAAAAATCTCTTTTCTTGTATAATTTCTTTTGCATGTTTCTTTTTTCCTCCTTGTTTTACCTTACATATTTATTATATAATTTTTATTTCTTTTTGTCAATAGTTTTGTATAAGTTTTTTATTTAAATTTTTAAGCTCGTTTATTGCCTTGTTTCTTGTCTGTAAAATCTCTTTTACTTCTTTCTTTTTCCTCCTTGCGATGAAAAAGGCTTTTACTTTGCTTTTCATGTTTTCCCTTCCTTTCTATACTCTTATATTATCATCTATATTGTTTAATGTCAATAGATAAACATAAAAATTTTTAATTTTTTTTATGTAAGGCGGGAACGTGTCCCGCCGTTTTATATGTTAGTCTTTTGCGACTGATAACGCAAGCTGTAAAGCTTCTAGGGCATTTTCTTTTTGTTCATTAGTACCTACAAAATAGTTTTCTATGATTGTACGTGTATAATGTAAGTCAATGTTTACGGTGTCGGGATTGATTGTTTTCATTGCTAACTTAATACCTTCATACATGCCGATAAGTTCGCTGTGAGTTTCGTTCTCAGATTTTAAGCCTCTGTTTACCATTTTAATATTTTTTTCAATCTCTTTCAAAAAGTTTACAATAATTTGTTTTTCCATTTTTAGTTCCCTCTTTCTTTTGTCTTATTTATCTTACATGTTTATTATAGCTTGTTTATTGTCTTTTGTCAATAACTTTTTTTAAATTTTTTTATTTATTTTTTTGTTTCTCTTTTCTTTAACTGTCTATACTATATCATGCCTATTTCTTAATGTCAATAAAAAACACTAAAAAAGATGAAAAACTTTTTTCTTCTATATATAAGGAAAAAACGGGTTTGAGTGGTGGCATATCGAACGGGCAAAGGTGGCGGGTCTGGCTGTCGGATGGTACGACTCGGGATTTTATAAGCTGTTTGTAGCCCGCTACTTAGAGTTTTTTTTGTAGCCTGCTACTTAGAGTTTTTTTACTGTAGCCCGCTACTTAGAAGATTTTAGCTAACCTGCTACTTAGAAGAAAAAAGCTAGCCTGCTACTTAGGCTAGCCTGTTACTTAGTTATCATATGGTATTGTAAACGTCCCTTGTTCTAATTGAGTAGCAAGTTGTTCAGCAACGATTAGAAGCCCCAGACGAGCCACTAGACCTTGATTATGTGCTTCTAGTATTAATGGGTCATAATCTTCCCACATCCACCCTAAGCGCTCGTCAGCTTCCTTATCGAACGTAGCCCCTGCATATAACTCCTCTGTATAATCTCTGAGTATCTCGTTTAGCTCCTCTTTATAGTCTTTGTAAATGTCTGCCAGTGAAGTGGGAGTATCTATATATAACAAATCTGCTAGGTTCATGCAACGGAGATACCAACCTATTCGATTATCTGCGTACTTACTAACCTCTTCTTTCCATACGTCTAAGCTTTGCGTGTCTCCTCCATACTCACTAATTTCGTTATGAATTACGGCTACTAAATACTCTCTAAGTGAATCGTATTCTGCTGTACTTAACATTGTATCATATCCCCTTTCATCCTATCCTATCCTAAGTGTATCCTATCCTAAACCTATCTTATCCTATCCTATCCTATCCTAAATGTATCCTATCATCCTATCCTAATAGCTATTCATCCTCGTATATCCTATCTATAACTAGTCTTAACGCCTCTGATGGGGTTTCCTCATATGCACCAAGATATGCACGTAAAGCATCTAACAGTTGTTTATTCCCTACCATAGGAACCTGTTTATTATCTCCACCTTTTTTATGGAAAAGGCTGTTGTATTCCCCACTCATTGCATTAAAGATAATAGAATCAACTACCTCCTTAATTGGCTTTCCTTCCTTTTCAGCTTGTTGGACTATTCTTTCTCTCTGTCTCTTCGTTACTGCAAAAGTACTAATGTCTGTTCGTTTCTCATCAATTTCGTGCTTTCTTGGTCTACCAGCTTTAGGTCTAATCTTATTTAACGAGGTTTCTCGTTTGTATATCTGTTGTACTCGTTGTTGAGAAATGTTATACTCAGAAGCAATATCCTTAAACGTTTTTCCTGCCTGTCTCATACGTACAATTGCTTGATTTCTTTTCTTTTTAGTTACCATATCATACATTAGTCTTAACCTCCTATTCTACTCCAAAGCTTTCTAGTAAACCTGTCCAGTCAATGTCTAAACTATCTGCAAAGTCTGCAAGACCTGTTTCTTCGTAGTATTCTACAATTTCGTCTAAGTCCATGTAAACCAAAATTTCTTTATCTGTCATACCTTTAAAGTATTCAACAGCTTCCGTGTCTCCATCTTCTTTTTTGTCTGCAATCCATTGTTTGAATAGAGCTAATTTTTTCTTATCACTTGTTTCAAGTTCTCCGATAATATGTTCTACAACTGCATCATTGTATTCTCCATCTCTGATAATATCTTCTGCTGTTACATGTTTGTTAAAGTTTAACATTTTCATCTCTCCCTTTCCTTATCTTCATACATAGTATAACTCCTCTATTGTTTATTGTCAATAGATATGTTTAATCTTTTTTTTACTTTTTCTCTGTAAGACTTCTTAACTTCTCCATCGTATTTTCCTTCTAGTAGCTTTCTCCCATAAGATACGTGGGGTTGTATCCCAATGATTAATTCGTTCTTAGGTCTAAAGATGACTGGATGTGTTTTTCCCTCTTCTATACATCTATGAATACAATAGTAACGTCCTCTGGTCTCATAAGCAAGCACAGTATCGCATACAGGGCACTTTGCATAGTATTTACATAGTAGTCTAGGAAACTCGTTTTTATATACTTTATACTCTGGTGTACTTAGACTAGGAGATGTCCCTGTTACAAACAAGTCTTTCTCAAAAGTATCGTCTCCATCACTAGAAGGTTTATCTAGTACGTACAACGCATAGTGAATAGCTTCATGTCTTAACAGGTCGTTAATTACTGTGTATGCAAGTTCTTTGTGCTCAGTATCTGTTAGCAGAATCGCACTTTTTACTAGCCTGCTACTTACTTCAATATAAGGAGGTTTGCCATTGTCTTCCAAATAATATTGAAACCAACCTAATGTTCTAGAAAGCCTAGAGTTGATATAAACTGAAATAGGTGGGATGTTTCCATAAGCCTGTTCAAGAAAATCATTCACATATTCAGTCATTGCCTCTTCCCACTCTTGTTTATCTACCTTACTGATAGCGTAGCTACTTTCCTTTGCAAAGTGATAATAAATTAAATTATCTGTCTTACGTATAACTTCAAAATTTTTAGTTGCTGTTTGCATTTAAACATCTCCCCGTATTTATCTTACATGTATATAATAGCCTATCTATTGTTTATTGTCAATAGGTTTATGTAAATAAAATTCTACCGCACATTCCTGTTAAATATACGGTAGAATCAGGACTCTTAAATTATATAAATAGAATCCTGCTATCATTTATCTAAGCTTTCCATCACTTGAATAAGTAACGTGTTATATTTGCTAGCTTCTTCAATATCTTCGGTTTCTTCAATCTTCTTTAAGTATACGTCAGCTAAACGATTGAATAAGTCTTGTTTACCAATAGCTTCCGGACTCATGGTTTCACTAATAGACTCTACTTTATCCATATGTGGCGTATCTGCGGTCTTTGTATGTTCCTTACGATGAGCACTACGTAGACGACTTTGGATTGTATAGATAGTTCCACGTTTAATGCCTGTAATTTCTTGGATGTCTTTTGGTGTAAGTTCTGGATAGTTTTCCATTAAAGAAGTTACCACTTGCGTTTGTGACAAGTCTTTCTTACTACGTTTCATCCCTGCTACAAATTCCTTCGGTGTACGTTCACCATTCTTTACTTTTGATTTTGTTTCTTTTACTTTCGTTGTCATAATAAATCTCCCCCTGTTTTATTTTCTCTACCTCATTCCAATGTAATTTTCAAACTCTTTTTAAGAATCTTGCTCAACCGGATAAGTGTTTTCAAGTTAGGTAGACGTTTACCTGTTTCAATTAAAGAAATAGTTGTCTGATTAAACCCTGCTAACTTACCTAGTTCCCCTTGACTAATACCTAATGTTTCTCTTGCATGAGCGATTCTTGCACCTAATACCATTGCATATTGGGCTTCCTCCTCTGTCATGTCAGAGTAATTTCTTTTTGCCTCTGCCATTTATTTATCCTCCTTGTACCATTATAGTAACACCTGTAATTTATATAGTCAACAATTAAGCTTACTGTTGGATGTCATCTTCAACAATGTAATCTTGTTCTATTAAATTAATGCTTTTTTGCTTCATACGTGGGAACGTGAACGCACCGACAACAGCCATAAAAACAAATCCACCAAAACCGAAGATAATTGTACCAAAGATAATGAACCCTGCAATGATAGCATAGTCTACTTTATCGTAACGTGCCATAATCTCCTCATATTGTTTTCTTGTAATCACTTGTTTTTGTTTTTCCATTGTAAATTCCTCCTTCGTTTTATCTTACAAGCTTATTATATCCTGTACATTGTTTATTGTCAATAGATAAGTTCAAATTTTTTATTTCTCTTATCTACATGTATAGAGTAGCATAAATGTATAGGGTTGTCAACAAAAAAAGACACCTATAAAAGATGTCTCTAGCCTGCTACTTAGCGGATTTTTGTAACCCGCTACTTAGGGAATTATCTAAGTAAATCATTTACTGATTGCTCTTCAAAGGTACTACTTGTATTTGTGACATCCACCCCACCTACAGGTACTTGAATATCTACACGAGTTTTTTTAGTTACAAGTTCTCCCTGCATCCCCATAAAGGCTGAGAAAGAGGAATCTAGTTTGTAGTAAGTAACCGTGACTTTCGGTCTACCTTCGGACTCAACGTAATGGATACTAGTGTTACCAAGTGGTGCAGAGTGAGTTCCTTTACCTGTAATTGCAAAGTTAACATAGCTGTCATCCGTGCTACCTATCTTTGCATAAATATTTTCTGGTGAATTATAAACCGTAAGTGGTTCAATATTAAATGTATTAGTAGTAGTTTCTGTATGTCCAACAGCTAGTGTAATTACGCCTACCATTGCCCAAACACCAAAAACAACTAAATCTAGCACTAGTGGCGCCCAGTAGCTTTTGCGAAGGTACCAACGTGGATTTTTTCTATTGTAATTATATACATAGATAAAGCCAATTACGGGTATAGCAATAAACACACCCAACCAAACATAACTCATTATTTCATTCATATATCTTATCCTCCATCCTATCCTATCTTAACCTATCCTAAGTTTTATAAAAAATAGTACTGTTCTTAAAAGTACTGAACCAATAACTAGCGTACACACATGGTCTTGTGCTTTAATGTAGGTAACAAACGGACGTACTACTGACCAATTTTCTGTGTATCTACCCACTCGAAGCCAGACAATCCATGTATATGCAACAGCAAAAAGCAGTAATGAAACAACAAAAGTAGTAACCGTACTACCATCTACCAAAAAGAAAATGAACATCGGTAGATAAAAAGTAAAATACATGTGTATTGTTGCAAATGTAGATACTCTTGGATTCCTAACAAGTTTCACCCATTCAACTGTATCTGCTACTAAAAAATGTATTCCTATAAGTATAAAGATTAGTCCTAGTAAAGCAAATGTATCCTCTAATATAGTTAATTGTGTCCCGCTTAAGCCTTGTATAAAATTATAAACCGTCTCTTCCAACAAATATTCTCCTTATTAAAGGCAGTGACCATAGTAGCCACTGCCTAAAGTTATTTGGAAGTTAACGTTTGTTTCTACGTGGAATTTGGTACTTATCTAGTAGATAGAACAAACCGTTCTTGTATAAATTATAGTTTGAGTAAATGTAAGCTAATGTTTTACCTTCGATATAATCTCTAAGAACCTGTTCGAGTACTTCCGGGTTTTCTTCTACATGCGCAACCTTTTTAGCTACTTTAGAGCTATCTACTGCGATACCATGTCTACGTAGAATTGAGTAGAACTTCCCTGTACTTATATTATAACATTTTGTGAGTTCTCTTTGAGAGACACCATTCTTATAATCAGTAATCAGGGCTTCTTCGTCTACACTATTGTTTAAAGAATTGTCTGTGTCTAATGCAGTCCCACGAATCAAGTCTTTCAACTCTTTAGCTAAGTCAATAGCTCCTTCTTTTTCTTCCTCTTCTTCTTCGTCTTCGACAACAACGGAAGGCTTTTTATTAGACACAAAGTCTTCTACCTCTACACTAATTGGACTTAAGTCGGTTTCTCTATAGTCTCTCATGATAACAACGAGTGTAAATGCTAAAGAGAAGGCTAATAAATCAGAGTATCCATCATTTTCTTCAAAGGCTTTAATGTCTTGATTAATCTGTTTAACTGCAAGCTTAACAAGGTAAGCAGTTTCATAGTCAATGTCCATCACGTTATCAACCGTATTTTCTATATCTTCAACAATTGCATGTGCGTAAGCAACAATACCGATGCCTACTGTTTTATACAACTTATATGCTTCTCTCAAAAACTCAATATATTCTACAAATAAATTGTATTTGCTTCCTTTTAATCTATCTAAGGAATCAAGTAGACCCCTCTTAGTGTAGTCAAGCTCTGTTCCATCTAACATTTTTTGCAGAGTTGACAGTGCAAATCCCATATTTTTCATAGCCATTGATTTTATCTCGGTTAATGGTAGTTCCCCATTAATCTTATTATACAAGGCTACAGCATCTTTCCCTTTTTCACGAAGTTCTTGTAACTCACCGATTTCATCTGCAAAGTATTCCTCAAACTCTGCTTTTGCATCATCTGAAAGTTCTACAGGTTCTTCTTTTTCTTTAGATTCCCCCGATAATAAGTATCCAAGGAGGTTATCCATGTCTGCCATAGATATTTCGAGAGGTATCTCCAACTCATTAAGCAGTTCTTCCAAGGCTTGTTTTATTTCTTCCTCATCTTCGTCTTCTGTTTCGTCAACTTCTTCTTCATCCTCGTCTTCTGAAAAAACATCTATCAACTCATTAAGCAGTTCTTCCAAAGCTTCTTTAAACTCAGCCTTCTCGGGGTCTTCTTGGGTTTCACGTACGTCATCTAGTGTCATAGAGTTTAAAGCTTGGGATAACTCAACAAGGTCTTCCTCATTGTTAGCTAACATAGTTCCACCTAATGCTTCTTCTTTTACCCAGTGAACCGCTTTTGTTTCCATAACTTGGATATATTCAGAAGCATTGTGCATATCAATAGAATTTTCCATTAAGATAGAGCATACAAGTCTAGTATACGCCTGAGCAATAGCTTCTGCAAAGATAAATAGATTTGAAGCAAGCTCTTTGATATAAGCTTCTCTTGATTCTCTAAGTTCTAGTTCTGTTCTACGGTAAGGTAATGTTGCAACAGAAATAATAAATTGTTCAATACGGATAATAGCACCAACGAAACCACGAACAAGGTAATCATGACACTCAATAGGATTTTCTTCCGCATCTTCAATCAATAACCCTTCAAGAGTTTTCTTCACTTCTGAACAAGTCTCAACAATCAAATTAGACGGTACATTTGGGAACGTGTCTAGAGTTGCCAATTCAAAGTCATCTAGCATTTTGCTTAGATTATCTTTGCTAAATACAAAGCTTTCCCAGATTTTTTGTTTAAGTTCATCTGATTGGTTAATCATTACACGGTCTAATTCTTCAATATCCTTATTCAAAGATTCGAAGTAACGGTCAATTGCAGGCTCAATATACTGTAAGATATAGTGAGCATCTTTCAATGTAGACGTGTTAATTCCTAAAGTTCGCATTCCGTCTTCATCACTAAAGACACCACTTTGTTGCAAGATTTTTAAAGCACTGATAATTCCTACTTCCTCAGAAGGAAACTCAATTGTTTCTTCTTTTGGTTTACCTGTTTTCATTTCTAAGCCTGCATACATTTCTTCAAAGTCAGCTTGGTCAACGTACCGGAACTTACGGATGTCATTGTTGTAGAACTTTACATAACGAGTGATTCCTGCTGTAGCAGAAGAATCCTCAATTTGAAGTCTAGCAATATTGTCTAGTCCTTCAATAAAAGTAAGTGTTACCTTGTCTTTGTCTTGACGTGCTTTATTTAACACATCAAAAATGTCTTCGAATGGTTTCATTTGTACATCTCTCCTTGATTTGTTTTCTTGTACATAAACATGTTAACATCTTGTACTAGTACTGTCAACTACTTATTTTCCATATTCTATTTCCCCTTCTACCAAATTGTTCAGTGTATAGAATACGTCGTGAACCAATTGAATTGAGTCTAAGTTATACTTATGTTTACTCAACAACTTCTGCACTTGTTCACAAGAACCGTTTTCCCAAGCATAAAACATGTCGTTTTCCATTGCATAATATTCTTCACATAAGACATCTTCTGGTAGTTTTGCAAGCAACTCTTCTAATTCTTTAGCTTTTCTTTCTTTTTCTCTAATTTCCTCTCTAATTTCCTCTAAAGTATAAGTCTTTTCTTCTTTCATATGAATCTCTCCTTATTAATTTATACCATAAGTATATCATGCTTACTGTTTATTGTCAATACTTTAATTACAAAAAAAGACAGGCTTACAACCTGTCTGCTGTAAGCTCTGTCTCTGCATAAATTTCTTGGTCTCTACTTAACTTGTAGTGCCAGTTACCTTCTTCATCTTTGTACAAACCAATAACAATAGCTGAATCCCGAGTGCTATCCATCTTACTGGTGTAATAAACTGTTGTTCCAATCAGGAACTTAGGCGCTTTATTAGCCGTTTCAGCATCATACACGTAACACGGATACGTACTTAGTGCATTAACAGATATATCAAATATCTGCCAGTATTCTTCTCTCCAATGTCCATCAGCAGGAACAACATCATAACTGATTTGAGTAACAGGTACGACTCCTTCGGTGTAAAGACGTATCAATACATCTAAATTCCGACTTTGTTCTAGTCCTTTGACTAGCAATACTTTTTTGTCTAGTAGCGCTTGAAGTGCTTCTTGTAAAGTCAGCCCTCTATAGTCTACTTCCACTAGATTTTCTGCCATTTGAATAGCCCCCTTAGATAATGTTCATGCCCGCTTGTTCAAGTGCGCTAGTGATACGTGCATCTTCTGCTGTTAGGTCTAAGTTTTCATAGAACTCTGCTTCTGCTTCTTCAATTGCTTGGTAAACTTCTTCGTGTTGTTCCTCTGGGATAAAACGTAAGATAACTTCGGTCATTGCTTGTTCTTTAGCAGACTGACGTAATCTTAGTTCACGCAATCCCACTAGACTTAACCCTTGCAGTTGATTACCTGTAACTTTTGCTTTAACCTCGATAGCTTTCATGGCAAGAGGTGCTTCTACATAATCGACTTCTTTCAAGCTAGCAAAGCCTTTTTGAATGATAGTGTCTAACACTTCAACGTCATTATAAATTTGCTCTACTGCGTTAAATGTTTGGTCATAAGACGTGTTCGTGTTTGGTAGAGTTTCAATCTCTTTTCCTTTTAGGTCTATAACTTTACCAGATTTTCGTCTTTTGTCAAGTAGTGTTTCTAGGTCTACCCCTGTCTCAATTGCTTCTCTACGTTTTTCTTTATAACGAGACAAAGCAGGTTTACTGATTTCAAAGTCAAACTTCTCTTTACAAAATGCAATAATAAAATCATAAGGTTTGCCCTCATCTAAGGCTTCGTCAACCTTCGATACCAATAGTTTATTATGATATAGGTTCAGCAATACTGAACTGTTATTCAAGTCTTTTTTAGCCATTTCAAATACAAACTCCTTCAACATGTCTATATTCTAAGAACACGGATAAAGCCCGTCCTTCTTAGGTTCTACTGTTAATATAGCACACATAACTGTTAAATTTCAGATATAAATGAAACGCAAGAAAACCCCACATAACTGTAGGGTTTTTTGTGTTTTTTCTGTGAATTATATATGAAACATTTGTAGGTGGAAAATTGTTATTTGAAATAACTCGTTTTAGCTAACTTAAGAAAACAAACTAACTAGTAGTATTTTTTCATTTTAAAATAGCCTATTTTCTATCCACATTTCCTACTTTTTTGCACCATTTTTGTAAGAACTCTTCCTCTTCTTTTGATAATGCTCGGTTAAGCATACCTCTAGCTTGAATAACTTTGTATCTATCTTCCATAGCATTATATCGTATTTCTACAGTAACTAAGCTAGTATCCGGGTCATCTTTATGGCGCATAAACAGGATATTTGTTTCACCATTAGCTACTTGACGTGCATAACTAAATACGCAGTGGTGTAAGCTAGAACCTTCTTTTGCTAAATCATCTACTGTATCAGGGATAATCATAATAAACTCACTACCACGAACTTTGTTATCTTCCCAGAATTTATATGTTTCTGTACGTTGCGCAAACTCTTTAGCTAATCTCTCATCTTTAACAACTTCCATGTTCATTACTGCAACGTCATGGGCTGTTTTCAAAGCTTTAGGGAAGTTAACTACACGTAAGTTCAACTGCTTCATCATACGTAAGTAGTCTCGGTATGTGCTATTAAAGCCTGCTCGTGTAAACCCCTGTTCAACATGTAGTTGGTAATAAACATAGCGGATAACACGGTTTAGGTCTAGACCTAGGCTATAAGCAATACATACAGCCTCTTCTCGTTGGAGGTCATCAATTCTTTTTGGGTTAATTTCTCTGCAAAAGATACTATATGATTCATTCAAAATAATATCTCGTGCCTTATTCAACCCATATTCTTCATCAAGTTCTAACGCATATTTATATAAAGAATAGATTACACCATATGCACGAGCAACCCCTTGTTTGTTTCTCTTTTTTTGTTTCTTATTGTGGTGCTCTCTTTTAGCTACCTCTTCCGGAGCTTCTTCTGGATAAACCCATCTATAATGTTCGTTGTCCCATACAGAATCTGGTCTACGCATTAGTGTGCTTCGTTGTACCGTTTTAACTTCATTGTATAAGCTGTTCAGATTATTGTAGGTAATTACACCTTGGCAAATAAGTTTAAAAATAGACTTAGGTACGCCCAATACCTTTGTAGGGCTTGTCTCTCTAAGATTCAACCAGTGGCTATCTAGGGTGTCACTGTGCCCATTATTAACAACTCGACTTACACTTCTAACCACTTCTTTGGAAAATTCTCTTGGGACACCACTCTTATAAATAAGTTCAATAACATGTAAAATCATAAAACGTTCTAGAAAACGAGCTACCTGTTTACGTTTTTCGTACCCAACTGCACCTAGTCCTTCATAGACATCTGAATACATTTTAGTATCGGATAGTTCATCAAGTTTTTCAATAACCGCTTTATTACTAACCCCTGCAAACATGTTACGTATATTATTTTCAGAGAATTTCAATTCTTTTCCGTTCTTTTTGAGTAATGTATACTTATCTCGCAAATTATATTCAAGTTCATACACTCGATTTAGTACATGTTTAGTTTCCTTGGTTTCGGAGTCTTTAACTATACTATACACAACTGATTGCATATGGAATCCAAAAGGAGTAATTTCTTTAACGAAAAGATGGCTAACTAGTTCGGCATTTACGGAAGAAAAACGAGAGAAATCATCCCCTAAACCAAAGTCATAAACATGTTCACTGCTCTTAATTAATTCTTCCGCCTCAGCTAACCGCTCTTTTAGCGGTACGTCACTACTACTAAAAATTTCATCTAATGTTCTTTCTTTTACTGCTGTTGCCATCATTAGTCGTCATAACCTCCCAAGATAATGTTTACAAACTCTTCTGTCCATACTTCTCTTACTACCTTAATTGTATCTTCGGTCGGCTGTAATTTTCTTAAAGTTTCACGAACCACTGCTTTGTTTAAGACCATTTTCTCAATAAGGTTAACAGCACGAGAATGGTACAAACGAGCAATTTCATAGCTAGGATTGTTTCGATGTTCCTTATAAATAGGTGCTTGCATAGGTGAAACAGTCAAACCTTCTCGAATGTCTTCATTGTAGTATAATGCTTGAAGTAGGTCTTGCATGTATTCAACACCAATCGCATACTTGACTGTTCGACCATATTCATCATTTGTGTAACTAATGCTAGCGTTACCCATAGAAGACTTTGCTCTTCCTGAAATTGAATCGTATAGCTTATCTGTGTTCAAATAAACAAAAGACTTACGGTTATCACGTAGTTTTAACATGAAATCTACAAGTTCTTCTGCTCGCAATGATAGGTTATCGTCTCCAAATTTAGCATAGTAACTCATACTGGAAGGTGCAAACACCATTTGTAATGTTTCTAGTGAGCTTGATAGTAAACGATTTAGGTATTTACGAATATCCATGAAAGACATTTCTACTTCGTAATCATTGTATTCAAACTTAATTTTGCTACGTCCATACTCACGGTTTAATAAATCATAAGCAGACGGCATGTAAACGACTGTAAAATCGTAATCACTTGATTCAATATCGTATCCGGCATATCGGCTTCCTAGTTGGAAGACACCCAATACATAGATACGTTCACTTTCTGTTTTGGCATTTTCATTTAAATGTTCTACTGCATAGTTGTAAGCTTGTTTTAAATCCATTATTCTCTCTCCTTATAATGATTTTTTTAAAATGGCAGGTAGTTCCTCGGTAATAAACTCTAAATAGTCCGGTAAAGCTATTTCTACTCCCTCAACATGAATTAGAAAATCTTCGATACCTCCAAGGTTTTCAAAAGAAATTTCGTAGACATCGCAGGCTAAATCATTGTCGTGTCGTATGTGCCCCATAATTGAAATACTAATCTCATCTGAGTCCACAAATACAGTAACATTACCTACACAAGGTATTCCATCAACAACATCAAGCGTACGTTTCAACAAAGATGTATACCACGCTTCTTGGGATGTAATGTTAACAGAGTTTGTGTAAGCTTTGCTTAATAAGCCACTAGTAACGTCAGAACCCTGTACGGTTTGAACAGGTGTCTCTTTTTGTAAGGTATTACATATTAGTTTCATATTAAGCTCTTGAATTAGTAATATTTCTGCTTTTTCATTTGCAGTTAACTCTTCTTTTTGAGACAAATACTCTAAACGCTTATCACACAAATGCGACAACAACCATTCATCAGCTCTATCTAAACTTGATGCTACACTCATTTCTTTCCCTCCTGTACATGTTGTCATTGTAACCTTGTACAACAACTGAACTTATCTTAGCACACAAAAATAAGGGAGTCAATATATAATTTGACTCCCTTACAAAAAAATTTATCCAATTAAAATACTTACGGTGTCTTTCCCTACATGTAACACAAGACGGTAAGCTCCGAAACTAGGAGATTCAATAGACATACCGTCCAAATCTTTTTCATCAAAGGCAATGCCTCCTGTGTCTGCTGTAATAGAGACAACAGGGTTTCCTTCTCCTGATTTCATAAAGCTTATATCCACATCATTAAACAAAGGAATAAGTGTAGACACTACTTTATCTGAGAATACAGTAACTGCCCCAACTACCTGTTCAAGTAAGGAACCATTACTAACAAATTGAAGGATTTTGATTGCTTCTGTCTTTGTTAATTTTGTATCCGTGTAAGCACCTAACAGGGTTTCTCCATCATACTCTGCTTTACGGAAAAGAACAACAAGAGATTGTTCTACATGTTGTACATCGTTTAAACTGATTCTGTCTAAGACAGTGTACTGAATATGTTTTCTTCCCTTGATAGTTACTTTTTCACAAAACACTTCTGGTTCTGTGAAATAAAAATTGAATGGAATTTCTTGAATATTTGAGAAGGCTGTGTCAGGTAGCATAACGTTTGCTTTTAGCCCCGCATACAATGCAGGACGTTCAATAGCTTCGTCTAAAAATTCTCCGTAACCAAAGTGCATACACGCATCTTTTAATAGAGATAAGGCATTTCTTTGTGCATCTCCTACTGGTCTAAAGAAAACACAACCTGCCATTGTCTCTTTCTTCAAATCTATAAGTATATCGTCAATTACAGTTGTAATAGGAATATCTCGTTCTAAAGAATCGTTCGTGTAACGAGCACCTATAAGGATGTACTCCTTATTTGTAATAATATTGTTTAACTTTCTAAGTGTAACTTGTTTCCCCTTACTTAGCATGATTGTCCTCCTAATTTGTTGTTTTTGGCTTCTTTTGTTTTCGGTTTGCTTTACGTTTATCTGATTTCGTTTGTCCTAGAAGGCTACGCTGTCCCTTAGACACCCTTCTCACCACTTTAGGGGCGTAGTTCTTCTCTAGGTATACAAATGTGAGTCCAAGGTCTTTAAACCGTCTCTGCGCCCTTACAGACAGCTTACCGATAGGCTCTTTTCCTCGACAAACATAGTATACACTATCTATAGACGAAAGTGTTTGTTTTTCTGTTTTTTTACGAAGAACAAGCATGTCAATTGGTACACCTGTATATTGAGAAACAAGGTCTTTCCCATATTCAAGTTTTAGTTCAAAGTCCCTCTCTGTTAGTCCCCTATATTCTTTTGTCAGAGCTACGTGGTAATATCCTCTTGTGGACATTCGTTTCTTATTATGTCCATTATCTGTATTACCTAACCCTGTGTAGTTTCTTCCTGCGGAGTTCTCCCAAGTACCAAAAGGCAGTCCTTGTTTACTCATTGTTATCACTCCTTATTGGTTGCTGTTTAAAGTGTCTTAACTTAATAGCTTTCTCTGGATGCTGTCTATTATGAATGAACACGTCACAGAAGACCCTAGTAGCCTCCTCAGCACCCCCTACACGATTTATAAGGTTTCTTATCAAGTCTGGCTTTCGCATCGTCCTACCGGTCGCAGACTTCGTATAAAGACCACTCACACCTCCGCTACGGTTAGCTGTGTGCATAAATTTGGTTCCTGTAGCTGTCTCTACTCGAATACCGTAATGTCTGAAAGTACCTAACATCTTTAGAATTTCTTCTTTCCAAAGAATGTCTAGCATATGATAAGCACTCTTACTTGGTGAAGGGGTTGCTTCTTTGTATATTCCTAACATAGCTTCACCCATGAACTCTGTGTAAGCTAAAATACCAACATGTCTATGATTGTATCTGTTTAGAATCTGTTCCACTTTTGGTACATGTGTATCATGGCAAAGAACATAAACAAAATCACAGACTTTTTCATAGTCTTTAAGTTGCTTATTCAAACGTTTTGTTGAGTCACGTTCTGTCTTGATTTCAATACCAATAACGCCTCGTTTTTCTGTAAAGATTAAACAATCACAAATAGTATTTCCTCTCATAACTGCTTTCTCAAATACAATAGCACTTTCCCCGATGTCTCCAAAAATACGTTTTTTGTTCAAGATTAACTCTTGTATGTCTGCCTCATAGAAACGGTTATCGGTCATTGATTAACTTCACTCTTAAATTGTGGTTTAGTTCCTCCCAGATTAAACCATAGTTGTTTGTCTGCTACATAGTCTTGAATCAGTTGTCCTGCATTGACATAAGCTTTATCCCACTTAATAGAGTTTAAGCAAATAAAGACTCCTGTGTTCTTTCCATACTCAATACTAGGATGCCCGTCTTTCATAACAAATTTATCTGGTTCTCGTTCATAAAACCCTAGTCCATGCTCCTGTGTAAAGGTGTCTACTCCCATGACAACAGGCGCTAAAAAAACAGGGGGTTTAGTTGTGATTACCCGTTTTGGTTTTAAGCTCTTTTCATGAACCTTTTGAGCAACCTTACCTAAAAATGTGGTGCCTTTAAACGATGGTTGCGTAATATTCTCTGTGTACGCCTTCTGAACAACTACATGGTCTCCGCTTCCCTCCTGTACTGCACTAAAAACAGAAACAACGCTTGTACCATAGGATTCTTCTGCTAGCTCAACAATATATACAGGTTTCTCTTCTACCTTACTGATTAGACTATCTCTTGATTTAACTTTCATTGTTAATGTGCCTCTACGAATTAAGGCAGGTTTGCTTTTTACATCTAATAAGGTGCTTTGTCCGTCACCTACTTGGATTTCTGTATATTTCATTCTTTTCACCTCAATACTTAATATAACATAACAAAAAAGAGACTCTAATTAGTCTCTTTTTCGTCCCCTTGTTCCTTAATACGTTTTATGTGCTTGGCTTGCAAGTATTTAATAATCAATACTCGAATACCAACTTCAATGAACCGAGAGATAAATGGAATAATAAGCAAAACTACTATAAAGGCAGTAATACCTCCTACATTGAACTGTAGGCTCTCCGGTACAATAAAAATAAGCAAGATTGCGAAAAGAGTACGCAATACATATTGAATGAATAAGAACACGTAAGAGCTTCTAGGAAGAGGTTCTCCACCATCTTCAATCATATATCGTTCTTTTCGTTTCGTATTCAAGAATGCTTGTCCAAACTCGAATACATACATGATAGATAGTAAAAAATAAATCGGGTTCATTCTATCACTCTCCTACAAAAAGATTGGCATAAATTGTGGGCTATCCACTTTAGGGTCTAAGACCATAATTAATTGTGCCGGACTTGTTGTTGGTAGATTGTTTTCTGCTGAATAGTTATTTGCACCCATAGGAGACCCAACGTATACATGGAATCGTGAATAGTCTTCTTGAATAATACGTGTTGTATGGATATGTCCCATGATTAAATACTCAATAACTTCTTCTTTAATATGTTTTGGAATCTTAACGTCTACTTTCTTACCTTCATTGTCTCCATGAACAACTTTAATGCGTTTACCTGCTACGGTGTCTTTAAAGCTGTAAACGTCCTGTCTGTTATCAATTAAAGTTACATTTTTGTGTAGAGACCCTAAGTCTTGCATAAAGTGTAACTGGTCTACAACTAAGTAAGCAACGTTATCATTATGAATTTTATCATTTTTATTTCCTTGGAATCGGTCGTGGTTACCACCTACCATACCAAATGTTACATCTAGACCCGCTTTAGCTAGTACATTTAATGTTTCAACTAATACTCGAATCCCTTTAGCAATTTGTTCTGTTGCCGGAAACTCTGCTTCAAACGCTTGGTTTACATTACGCATATTGATATGTTCAATAATGTCTCCAATATGGTAAACATGTACTGTTCGAATGTTTTGTTCTTTCACAATACGGAAAGCTTCTGACAATAGACTGTTTAACCGTTCACGGAAAATATCGTAGTTGTATCCACCTGTATCAATATTGTTAACGAAAGCTCCAATATGCCAGTCAGATAAACATAGAATCATTTCACGTTCACTTGGCTTGCCTTTTACTCGTAACTCTGGTTCAATATATTTAAGCGTATTAGTATTTTCAAGTTCTTCGGATAAGTGCTCTTTCAAGCCTTCGATTAAGTGGTCTAAGTAAGCACCCTCACGTTGAATCTTGTTGAACTCACGATTACGAGCTAAAACAGCTTGGTTATCTACCACGAATGGAGACAAAGTTTGGAATGCAGATTTTTTCGTTTTGTCTTTAAATGAACGAAGCATGTCCACATTAATTTCTCCTGCAATACTTGACATGTACAATTCCTTTAATAACTTATCAGAATCGAAATGTTCAATTAGTGCTTCTAAGCTGTCTTTGTTCTCTCGGTCTAAACCAAACTCACGAGCATATTTATTATATTTGCTAACGTGTATACGGTTAAAGTCATGTTGCAAAGTTCCTGCAATAATTGCCCCAATTACGTATGGGTTATCTAATTGTTTCATTAGGTCTTCTAGCATTTTATTCTTTTTCAAGTAGCACACTCCCTGTGTATTGTTTTATACCTAACATTATTATAACACACTTACTTGTTATACAATTTGAGCAAGTGTGTTAAGTAATGCGTTGAATGTGGATTGACCTGAATTACCTAAGAAAACAGTCGCAGTAGTAGGTTTTCCTCTACCCCTGTTTACCTTATAGGCAAGTTCTCCCGCATCTATACCTGCTGTTCGAATGCTGAACATATCATCACCTTTGGTATGTCGTCCAACAAAGACAGCTACTTTTGTATAGTTGTATGATTGATAAAACTCAATCAGTTTATGGGCTACCTCATTTACATATTCCTCTGCGTAAGTAAAACATACAACTGTACCATTGATTACCTGTGCAGATGTTCTGCCAAGTGTTCTTTTGATATAATCGTCTTTTTTCTCCCGCAATGCTTTGACTAAGGTTTTATCCTTATCAAGTATTTCCTCTAAGTCTGTACCTACTCCGTATCTTGCGTATAACTGCTCTCTGTACGTTTCTACAAGAGAAACCCAGTCTAGAATAGTATCTGTTACCTCATAACGATTATACGCATCGGTTGCTTCGATGATACTTTCCATATCACTTAGAAGCAGGTGCCGAATTACATCATTAAATTTCAAGAAGTTCTCTAGTTCTTTGATTATTTTAGGGAAGTTACCTACAGGGCTTACTAGTTCATCTACATATGAATGAAAACTGCCCTCGTTGCTATAGGTATCCCCAAAAGTTGCTAAGTGAAAGAATTGACTAAACGGATTGTTCATTACCTGTAATGCTTCATCCACAGTAGTACGTTGGCTCTCATAAAAAGGGAAGCCTGAGATAATTAGTACATCTGCTCTATTCGCATAATTTTTAATATCAGGTAAGTTAAACTTATCTAAAAACTCACAAGTGTAGTTATGTTCACTTTTCACAGCTAATTGCTTAAATAAGTAGTTTAATACATAACCCTGAACATTCTTTTTAGTTATCATTAATAGGTCTGCCATCCTTGGTCACCTCCACTGCAAAATACATGTAATCTGGGTTGATTGCACATATTTCTTTTTCAGTAAAAACTTTTTTATATTTCATACCAAGACGTGTATACATTGGCTCTACCTGACATTTTCTGTTGTAACCTTCTGTAAACAGATACCCGTCTTCTCTTTGGACAAGTATTGACCTGTACCAAGGCTTACTATCTGGTTGAACAACTAGTTGGACTACATAGTATTTCTTACGTTTAAACATCTTCAACAAAACCCTCTGGACATTTAACGTAGTCATCTACTAACTTAAGCAAGTAGTTGTAAAATGTAGATATGTCTTGGGAGCCTTTATCCCTAAAGCCACCTATGATTTCTTTACCATCTGAGTTAAGTACACTATAGTAAAAGAAACCGTTCTCTTCTTCAACTAACACATCACAACTATTGTAAGTTCCTCTACGTCTTTGTACAGGATTTTTAGCTTTAACCACAATAAAACACCTCTCTTATTTAGTATAGTCTAAGTATACCAAGAGAGGTGTAAGTCGTCAACACTTTATTTAAATTTTGTACAGTTTTTTTGTACTAGAACAAACTAGTCTTCTGCTTTGTCTTGCAAGATATAAGGGTCATCTGCTAAAAATACGTTGTATACCCCTAGTTTGAATCTGTCTTCTGCAAAAGCAATAAATGCTTGAAGTACTTGTTTTTCTTTAATTTCATGAGCCTTAACTGTAGCCTCACTAATTACTGGGTAGTTGTAAGGGTCAATTAATGTACGAGTAACGAAGAAAATTGTATCATCATCTGTCATGATAATTGGAGCATCCGCAGGAGTAAACGTGTTCTTGTCTTTATCATAAATAAGTTCACTCACTTTGTAATCTGTTCCTGATTTCTTCACTTCATAAGCGTAAGCGCCCTGTACTGTACCTGTATATCCATCTGATAGGGTAGGTACTACAAGATATTTACCATCCAATTCAACAGCATCTACGCTTGGTTTTAATAGGTCTGCAATATTTGCAATTTCTTTAGCCATTTTAGTATTCCTCTTTTCCTAATATATTATGCTTGTGCAGGGTTAACTGTTACAGCACAAGTAGCTACTTTTTTACCATCTTCTGTTTCTGCTGTTACGTTAGCTGTACCGTCTGCAACACCAGTAACTGTACCTTCTTGGTCTACAGTAGCAATTTCTGATTTATCGGATTTCCACGTTACTTTTTTATTTGTTGCGTTGGAAGGAGCAACTGTTGCTACTAATTTTTGCGTACCATCAATTTCTAAAGTAATAGCATTCGTGTCTAGTGTAACGCCTGTAACAGGCACAGTTACCGTAACAACACAAGTTGCTACTTTCTTACCGTCAACTGTTGTTGCAGTAATATTAGCTGTACCACCGTCTACTGCTGTGACCTTCCCGTTTTGGTCTACTTTAGCTACGGCAGGTTTATCAGATGCCCATGTTACAGCTTTGTTTTCTGCATCTGGTGAAGTTACTGTTGCAACAAGTGTTTCTGTAGCACCTTTAACAATTGAAGTAGCTTCTTTATTTAAAGTAATACCAGAAACTGAAACGTGTTCTTTCACTGTTAAAGCATATTGAGCTGTTTTGTCTCCGTCTAATGTAGTTACGATAACATTAGCTGAACCTTTTGCTTTACATGTAACTGTTGCCTTGGCACCAGTAGCAGTTACAGTAGCAATTCCTTCCGGAAGAACAGAGAATGTTACATCTTTGACTGTGGCATTTTCTGGTAGTACAGTTGCAGTTAGTTCTACTGTGTCACCCACATATAATGTTCCGGATTTTTTATCTAAAGAAACTGATTCAACTTTTACGTTATTTGGGCTGTCTACTACATCAATTTGGTGTGTTAAGAACACGTTATAGTTTCCGATAGAGAATAAATCGTCTGCGAATAGTCGGAAAGCTTGAAGGGTGCGCTTATCCTTATCCATTCCTTCTTCAACGATTAACTCACTGATAACAGCATGGTTATAGGGGTCTTTTGTTGTTCTTGTTACATAGAATACAGTATCTCCGTTTGTATACACAACCATTTCGTCAGCTTTTACAAACTGCGCTTTTTCGTTGTTCCAAAGTGTGGGATAGATTTCATAGTCCTCACCTTTAGTAACAACTTCATAGTTATAATGACCGTTTACGGTTCCTGTGTATCCGTCTGATAGAGTCTCTACAACAAGAAACTTCCCGTTTAATTCGGGTAGTGTACTAGCACTTAAATTTGTTAGTTTCATTGTCATACTCCTTTAATATCAACTAAGGAGGGGTTTTACCCCCTCAAACTTAGCCTTGTTGTTTGAAGTCTTGTCGAGTTCCGACAACTTCTTTACCTGCTTGCTCTTTAGCTTTACCGTACTTAGTAACAGCGTTGTTCTTGTACCAGTTATAGATAGCAAGTCCAACAGAAAGTACAAGCATTAAACCTTGGTTCATTTGTTCGTCTGTAAAAGGTAGTGGTTCCCAACCAAACATAGTTGTTAAACCAGTAGCCACGAAGGAGATACCCATTACAATTAGTCGAATAAATGGAGCGTATTTGCCAGTGTTGTTTTGTTCTTCCATTACAAAAATCCTCCTTTGTGTTTCTACTGCTAATATAGCATACACACAAGGAGGATTTTACCTAATTCTATCGGTCTTTAAGATTTAACGCAACGTACTCCCGCACGTTTTTGATTGCATCTCTAACAGACTTTTGAGATACTTTATACTTCGCTGACACCTCTTTAATGATATTAGCATCTTTTACCTTACCTCGTAGTAGATAGCTGAATACGGCTAACTCTACAGGGCTAAACTTCGCTTTAGATAGTAAATCATCAATTAGTTCAGCATCTTCAATTGCTTCCTGAGAAGAGGTGTCTGTTCCTAGTAATGTTTCAATCTCGTTGTCCTCTGCTCCTAGACGTTCACGAGCACTATCACGGAAACGCCCTTTAACAAAGCTATGTCTAACTCTTAGATTAAGAGCTTTTTTGATATATCCCGGAAAGTCAACCTCTCCGTTAATATCATATTCTTTCGTTAACTTGATAAATTGTTCATCAATATAACTTCTTAGTTCTTTTCGTGAGGCTTCACTTCGAAAAGAGTCTTTATGAGTGTTATAGACCTTGTAACGTAAGTTGGCATAACGGTGGTACAGTCTATCAACATCTCGTGGAAAGACCCCCTTACCGTGAACCTCAGTAATGAAACGATTTCCGTTTCTAATCTCACGTTCCTCTTTGTTAAGGTCTCTACTCAAAAGGGTTCTCTCCTTCAAAAATGATTTTCACTTGCCGTTTACTTCTTTGTGCTTCGTTGCCATAAGCCCCATATACATCGCAAAAGTGGATAGTATGAGGAATGCGTACCTCTTCTCCAAAGTACAATACTTTTTGATAACCTAAGCACCAACGGCTACCTACATAGTCAATATCAACAACAACAGAGTTTGCACTACTTAAATCAGAGTTTTCAATCAATACACGTTTTCCTGCTTCTTTAGCATCTAAGAAACGTTTACGTACAGATTGTAAAGAAATAGGCGTACGAACCTCTGTAGTTGCTGTTCCTTGTTGAAACATTTCTAAGGCTTCTAGTACGGTGTTAACTGGTGTAGTTTTACGCAATTAGGTTTCCTCCATCTCTTATAAAAAGGGGCATAACGCCCCTTACTTAATTTGGTCTAATAAGTCTGAAACATCTGTTGCAGATACAGGAGCTGTTTGCTCTTCTACAGGTTGTGCTTCTTCTTTATGAGTTTCCATGTAATCTTTAACGTATTTATATAATGGTATTTGACAAATATCAATCTCTTCATTTTTATAAGGTGCATATCCATTAGGGAAACTGCGAGCCATCATTTTAGCAAATAGTTCATCACGTACAGGTTGCCCTTCTTCTGATTTCAAGAAGTCTACCCAATTCTTTTCAGAATTAAACTTGATTTCTTGACCTGCATCTGTTGTGTAGGCTTTCCATGCACCACCGCTAATGAATCCATATTGCTTATTAGTTGCGAAACATGCACGGTAGATGTTTTCTTCAAGGTCTAAACCTGAATCAGCCATTAGATACATTTCAGCTTTTTGCTGTGGTCTAGATACTTTAGATTTTAACGTCTTAATACGCATGATGTGTCCGATATAGGACTTCTCTTCTACACCAAAGGCATTTACTTCACTATTTTCAATCTTACTTGCTTTTTGGACTTCTAGTCGTAAGCTTGCCCAGTGGTGAAGTGCATGTCCTCCCGGAGAATCAATACCTCCGAACATACTACCCATCTCATCACGAGCTTGGTTAATTGCAACAAATAGTGCTTTCGAGTTAGTCATTAAAGGTGCGATGATTTGTGAGAATTGTGCCATTGCTTTAGCTTTAATACCCGGTTGTTGATTACCTACACCACGTTCAATTTCTTTTTCAGCGGCGGTCTGTGCTACGGAATCCCAGATAATTAAAATAGGTTTACCTGTCTTGTTAATTACTGGTAAGATACGTTGTAGTTCTTCGGCTACCCGTTCCACTGTCATTGTATCCTTAGTACCATCTTTTTTCAAAGCAGGCTCTACCATGAATACGTCCCCTGCATCAGGATTTACTCCCAGTTCGGCTAAACGGTCAGGGTCAGCAGTTCCCTCTACGTCAATCCACAACGTTGGCACCTTCAATAGTTGAGCGATTTTAGTAAGGTGTACTGCAAAAGTAGATTTACCACTAGAGTTCTTTCCGATAACCTCTACCATACGTCCAAATGGAAGTCCTCCGCCTAAGATGTAGTCTAATTGAGGAATCATTGTAGGTAGTCGGTCTGCTACACTAGAAAATTTTGTATCTCTAAAAGAAGTTAAGCCCAATTCTTTTGTTAAATCAATTGTACCTGCTTCTACTGTTTCACTTTGTCTTTTTCTTGCCAAGATTTGTTCCTCCTAGTAATGAATTACATATCAAATTTAAATAGAAGAAGGGGCTATTTCAGCCCCCTGTTCCTCTATTACTAACCTTGCATTTGTTGTAGCAAGCTATCAACATCTGGTAAAGTAGTATTTGTAGCTGTTTCTACAGGTGCTACAGGAGCTTGTTGTTGTGGTTCAGGAGTTGCAACTACTGGTTGCTCAGGAACACTTGTTGCTTGCGGTGTTACATCTGGCATTGCTTGCATGTTAAAAGGCATATCAGCATCTGAAATAGTAGATGGGTCAGTTACTGGTGCTTGATTCATTGGCATTTGAAAACCCGTAGGGTCTGCAATTGGAGCAGGTTGTACAGGTTGTTGTGGCGCTTGCGCAAATCCACCGTTCATTGTAGGAGCTGTTCCCATGTTTGTTTGACCAAATGAAGGAGTACCCATGTTTGTAGCTTGTGGTTGAACCGGAGCTACGGGTTGTTGGTTAAAACCAGTATTCATTGGTTGCTGTGGTTGTGCCATGTTGTAAGCAGGTTGTTGTGGAGCAGAAGCAAAGCCTTGTCCCATTGCAGGAGCTTGGTAACCTTGTTGTGGTTGTGCTTGTTGTCCACCTTGTGCTTGGCTCACAGGTTCAACACCGTTTACTACATCAATAAAGTAATCAATGTACTCTTTATTGTAGCTGTATGAAGGTGTAGCTTGATAAGCTAGGTCTTCTAGTTGAGTTTCCCATCCTTGTGGTAAAGCTCCTAGAGGCATGTTACTATAAACATCAACACCGTAAGACATTTGACCAGAACCTTTAGCAGGTTTGCTAATCATTACTGGGAATGCTTCCGCAGATGAAATGAAGCTGTATTGTTTAACAGAATCAGGAACATCTGAGTTAAAGTTTGGTGTTAACATAGTATCAGTTAACTTAGCATTAATAGCTTGGCAAGCTGAGTGAGATAACTTGAATAAGCGTACCATCAAGTTTCCTTGTTCATCCGTTTCATAGCGGAATTGACCTGTTTGTGGGTCTCTAATTAATTGGATAACATTAGCAAGATACTTCTTAGTTGGAGTTGCATTTTTGTTCCATTTGTTAGGAACACGATTTTGTGCATTCCAGTTAATAAGTGCTTGGTCTAATGGGTCTTCTACGTTAGGGAATGCAGATAAGACAGCATTTAATTTTAGTTCTTTACCGTTACGGTTATGTGCTTGTAAAAAGATTTCACGAACCATTTGGTTGTAGTTTTCACCAGAAACACTAGGTGGCAAGATACGAACTAATACTTGATTAGTTTCTTTTGGAATAAATAGCTCTTTGTGTTTAAGATGATTGGAAGGATAGTCTACCTCGGCACGTTCTCCTCGGTTTTGTTGGGCAAGTTGTTGTTTTAATTGTTCTTGAAAGTTCACGTTAATTTCTCCATTCTTTTGTTTTTTATTTTGGTTTCTCGAATTATGTGTTGTTCAACTAGGTTCTAAGGTTATGTGTTATATGGATTGTTATAACTTGTCCTTTGACCTTTTAGCGGGTCTGGCATAGACACTTTCTGGCTATACTCGAAATCCCTCCGTAAGTCTGCACCATACTGAATCAACATGTCTTTCCTTTGTTCAAAGGCTTTTACTACATATTGCACTTGTCTAACATTAAATGTTAAACTGATTATGTTCTGTCTCAGAGCATAATACTGTTCGTCAAGCATAATCTGTGCTTCTATTTGGTCTTTTGTTGGCTTAGTTACCCCTTGCTCAATCAAAGACTTTCTAGAAGGTTCATACAGTTCTGCTTTACGCTTCTCAGCTTGTAACTCGTAATTTTCTTGGTACATTCGTAAGCGTTCAAGTAAAGAAGTCCAATACGTGTATTTCGCAGGCTGTTCTAAGAACGCTTGCCTAACACTAAACTCGTTTACCTGTAGTTCCTCTGTAAGGTCAAACACAATAGTTTCACCGTTTTCATCGGTAACTCGTATCTTACGAAATTCAAGGTCGTTCACTCGTAAGTCTAGCACACTGTCTTATTCTCCTTTCCAATATTACAGACATTCCCTAACTTGTCTGCTCTATTATTATAGCACACATTACATGTTAGGGCAACGTCATTTTGTAATTTTTTTAAATAAATTTGTAAGACTTACGCAATTAGTTTGTACTGTTCTATGCAAGCCTTAACAGCATTAATACCGGCTTCCATTTGTTCCTCACTAATCATACCTGCGTTCTTATAGTCTTCAAATTTAGCTTGGTCTTTGTAATACTTAACGTATCCTTTATAAGAAGCAAATTTGTTCACTTCTTCTGCATCATAGTCAACCATGTCATTGTAGTTTTCTCCGATTTCTACATCAGCTACAATAGGGAATCTCATTTGTTCTCCTTTCCAATTAATTGTTAAGAAATCAATTGGTAGGTTTTCCATGATAAAACAAGCTACTTTTGCTACTTCGTCTACTTCTTCACGAGGACAATCAATTACAATGGAGTCATGTACTGTAATAGCAATACGAGACTTCATACCTTTAGTTCTTAGATAGTCGTCAATATACACCAGAGACATGTTTGTTAAATATGCACCAGTTCCTTGAATAATCGTATTTACTGACTTACGTAAAGCACCATTGAATGTATTACGGTCTTTAGAGAACGCATCACGAATCAATCTACGGTGTCCTTGTAAAGTATCTACATACCCGTTTTCTTTAACAAACTCATGTGTTTCATCAATAAAGGATTTAATACGTGGTTTGTTTGCAAAGTAGTCTTCAAAGATACGTTCAGCTTCTTCTGGTGTTACACCTAATTTAGGAGCAATAGAGAAAGGTGTTTCACCATAAGCAATACCAAAGTTAACACTCTTAGCATTCTTACGCATATCCTTAGATACTTCTGATACAGGTACTTTCCAAACAATAGAAGCGGTTGATTTGTGTAAGTCTTCTCCGTCTAAGAAAGCTTGGGTCATCGCTTCGTCTCCGGCTACTAAAGCTAGGATACGCATTTCTAGGGCTGAGTAGTCGAGCTGTAATAAAGCCCCGTTCTCAAAACTCGTTTTAAACATACGCTTAATTGGATACGTATAATCAAAACGATTAGGGTCTCCAACTTTAGACGGTACTTGTTGCATGTTAGGTTCTTTTGAGGATAAACGGCTTGTTTCTGTACCAGTAATCTTAAAGGAACCATGTACTTTTCCATCTTTGTTTGAAGCTAGTAACGGAAGTTTCTGAGCAAAGTTGTTCTTCAAGGTGTTTACTTTAGAGTATTCAAGTAGCATTTCTGCTAATTCTTTTGCATCTTCATTGTGCTCTGCGATATAGCCCAAAGCATGTTTGTCTGTCTTATAGTCTTCCCAAGTTAATTCGTTTTCAGGAACACCATTATCAAAAGGTTTTTCTTTAATGGACTCTTTGTCATAAGGTAATGTTAAACCAAGAATCTTATAAAGGACTTTTCCTTTATGGACAGCAGAGCCGGGATTGAACTTAACTTTGTTTTCCTTATCAGAAATCTTATATTTATCACGAAGTTTAGCAACCTCTTCGTCTCGTTCTGACTTGGGTTTCTTCCATTCTTCTAGACCTGCTTTATAAAGTGCCATATGCTCTGCTTCTAACTCTTTAACAGCAGGGAATTTACGTAATTCTTCGATAAGACGTTCTTCCTCTTCCGCATATACCTTTTCAAGAACTTTCGCATATTCTTTATCAACGAAGATACCTTCTGCTTCTAGATGAGCAAGTGTCCGTGTAAGTTTAGGGTAAAAGTCTGTCCAAAGAGCTAGAATCTTTTCATGAGGAGCAATTCGTTGGTATAGTACGTTATAAATACGTAAGCAACAATCTGTATCTCCACTTGCGTATGGGTGCATAATTTCTAATGGAATCCAATCATAGTTAAAGTCCCCACCATCAATTTCATTCACAGTTTTAACTTCTGTCTTAGAAGGAACAACTACTTTTTCTTTTACAGGTTTCAAAATTGATTTAGTAGACTTACCTAATTTCTTAGCTTTTGCTACTTCTTCTTTGTATTTAGCCTGTGCTAGTTTGTATTCCTTCTCTACACGTGCTTTCTCAGAAGCTTTTAGCTCATCAATTTCAGCTTTCTTACGAGCAATGTAGTCTTCCTTGTATTTCTTCTTATAGTCTTCTAACGGGTTGTCATAACCGCCCATATCAGTTAGTTCATAAGCAAGGTCTGACAAACGTTTAGAACTTTCAATTTTCTGTGCTACGATTAAGTAATACCCAATCAATGTATCACGGTTATTCTCAAAATAAGCAAACCCTTTTGTGTTCATTAAGAAACGAATATCAAACTGGATATTGTGTCCTACCTTTGGTTGCTGTGCATCAGCTACAAAAGCTTGTAAATGATTGTATACAATAGCTAGTTCTTCTTCATTCCAAGGGGATTCATGATGTTCTAAGGGAATCGTAACACCCTGACCCTCTTCCCAACTAAGAGACATAACTAGTGGTTTCGCACCTAATACATCTCCACGTAGACTGTTTGTTTCCAAGTCCCATGCAGTAAGAGGTTTAAACCGAGACAAGAACTCAAAGATTTGTTTCACTCGTTCAATTGTCATAACAAGCTCATATTCGACTTTCTTTGGCTCGAATGCTTGTGCACCCTCTGCAATAAAACGAGATAAAGTAGAAATGTCTGCTTTTACCAAGTTCTCAATATTAGGGTTCATTGACAGGTATTCCATACTAAACATTGGTAAAATCCATGTATCAAAAAACTCTCCTGTTTCTTCATCAGTGATTGTTTTTTGTACGGGAACACCACGTGCTTTCGTAATAGAAGTACTATTCAATAAGTTCTTACATCCCATTCCTCCCATAGGAATAATGATGTCTGGTTTTGTTTTCATTAATCGTTTTAATAAACGTTTTTCAGGTTCTTTTCGGAGTTTTAAGACAGGCTCCTTGTATTTAATAACTTTACCTGTTTTATTATTTACCTTCTGTGGTTCAGGAATTAGGTCATAGTCGTAGTCAATCATGTAATCACGACCTGTTAAACCTATGTCGTTAAGTAAACTTGTAAGCTTTTTACCCATGTCAGTACGTTTATAGTCTACATATTGTCCATTCTGACTGTTATGTACATGGGTCTCTCTGATATAATCTTGTAAGAACAGTATTTTCAAGCTCTCTTCCCCTTTCTGTAATTCTACTATTTCAGTATAGCATTTTTGTAAGGTATGTCAAGGGCAAAAAAAAAGAGAATGACTAATCATTCTCTTCATTGTAAGTATCTATAGCTTCTTTCAACCTAGAAAGTGGCACAAACTTAACTACATATTTTTCTGGTTGAATAAACGTCTTCTTAGAAATGCCATCCCATGCGACCTTCTCAGGTTTTTTCTTAATATTCAATTTCCATAATTTATGGTTTTTAATTGATATTCCTTGTGAGATTGCTTGTGTGATAACCTCATCTTCCATTTGTAAGATAGCTAACACGTCTTTCATACGATAACCTGTATATTGAGAGATGGCACGTGCAACATCAGTCCGGTTCATTGTTTTATCTTTACTCATCGGACTTCTCCTTTCGTTGGAGAGCACGTTCTCTATTGACGTTTCTTTTATTTTTTTCTTTTTGTACATAGTAATCGACATTGGCAAAATCCTCATCACTATCACAAACAATCCAAATGTTCATAGCCCAGATGGATAGTGAGGTCTGGACATATTTAAAGAATTGATATTTATATTTTGCTTTAACCTCATAATGGTCTCCAACCTTATGATAATAACGTCTATGTCTATCAGATATTTCTGATTCTGATAACCACGGAAATGAAATTTGTACTTTGTCTACACTTGTTTTTAAGGGGTGTAAAGCAAATAAAACGTCATAAGGACTAACATCTGGAATAACTACTGGACAATCAATGGTTACAGGACAAGCCGTAAATGCTAGCTGAATATTTTCAATCTCTCTATTTTCATATTTAGGTTTTGTTGGATAAATTACTTCACTTGTCAGATTTTTAGCAATCTGTTCAATAACATAATAAGGTACAATTGTATCTGTATAGTAAGAAACAGAACCTGCATGTTTGAATAATTTCTGTATCAATGTATCATTTGTATACTTTTCTTGGTATAAGAGATAGGATTTTTCATTCTTCATGTTCATTGTCCACACTGGTGTGACAACCGATACTTCGCTTAGTTCATCCATCTCTTTCTCAATTTCTTTTTCATTTAACCGATTCACTTTAATTTTATTTGCAATGTCTTCACGTTTCATTAAGTTTATATTAAAGTGTCGGTCGGTATTATAGATATTTAACCGCTTTACTCGAGGTGTGCTACTCATAATTAAACTCCTTTTGCTATTTAGTTTTCCTATCTCTATTATAACATAACTGACAGGAACGCCTTACAAGCAAAAGGAGTAAAACTCTATACTACCTAGTAGTAACTATGCAATTTTAAGAGCCTTAAGGTCACGCTCAACAAGGTTTAGTATTCGGAACACAGGAGTGCCTTCCGTATCATCCAACATGTACATAATGGACTTAAAGAATGGTTGCTGTTCTTCACGATAGCCTTTTGCAGTATCTTGGATGAAAGCTTCCATGTCAAAAGTAGGAATAGAGCACGTAGTTTTACTTACGCTTGCAGTAATATCTGACTGACTGCGATTCAAGTACCAATGACCCTTATTTAAATCTTCTTCCTCTTTTCCTTTGTACGGTGCACGACAAACATATTTAATCACGTTACCTAATGAATAACGAATTGATGGGGGATACTTAGAAGTTAGATACTCAATAACGTCAATTACTTCTGTACCTCCCTGTGTATAGTGTTTTGGATGGTTTACATTACTTGATTCAATCATTTAGATGCTCCTCTCATTTTTTCCAAATTGGAAATAACCACTTCTTGCAGGTCAGGCTCTACCGCATCCCAACCCTCGTTATTGGCTGTTAAAAGCAATCCTGCGGGTAGATATTCGAGAACAATGTCTACCATCGCAGGAGTGACTTCTAATTGGTCAATCGTTAATCGGTTCAGTATCTTCTGAATGACTTGGTTGATTGTCATTAGATGCCTCAATTGCTTCTTTCAAGTCTGTAGATGCTTTTTTAAAGAACTCTGATACTTCTTTACTCAATTCATCTACGTTTACGTCAGCTTCTTTTTCCGGTAGTGAAAAGTCCTCAATAATATACGCTGTTTCTAAGCTGTATAAACGAGGCTTAATTTCAGAAGTGAGCGTATCAAGTACATACCGTTCTTCTTGACCTGTCCAGTTCTCTACAAAATCAATAGAGATACTGGATACTTGTTCTTTTAAATCAGGAACACGTAAGTAAGAATAGTAAGTTTTAATAGCTTCTGGAAAGTTTCTTTCTGCCATTATTTTTCTCCTTCTAAATAGGAATTAACAAGTAAGTCCAAAGACTCCTCAACATCAAGTTGTTTTGCTTCTTCCATTTTTTTTGTTTCTCTGACAAGACCAGATTTTTGCCAATCATACTCTTTTGGGTTAAAATAATGAAGTAGATGTTCTTCCCCTTGGCTCTTACGAGGTTTAAAGCTTGTAATAGCTTCTAACACAGTAGTAAATGTTTTATAACAATGGGTATCTTTATACCCGTCTACATATTCTACATTAGAGACCATAAGAGGGTAACCACGGTCTTCAATTTCTTTGATGAGGTCTTCATTGTAAGCCATCATCACAAAAGTTTTAGCACGATTACGGGTAAAGATGAGCATAGGAATCTTACCAGATTCTTTAGCATCACCAACAACCTGTGCCCACCAATTTTTTATTTCTTTATTATTGAGGAATAAGTTCTCTATAGTCCACTCTTCACGGTTTTTACATTCAACAACAAAAGGAAATCCTGCCTCTATAGGAGCTACAATATCTCCAACAACATTGTTACTCCCTTTCCAATGTAAGCCACCAGAAGCAGGGACACGGTGAAAGTCATGTCCCCACCACTTAGATAAATTTTTAGCTGTTTCTAGTTCAAACCGAGCACCTTTAGATTTTGACTTTCTTCCTACTGCACTGTAATCAGTCATGGGTACTCTCGTCATCCCTTTCTTTAACACGTTTACGTCTAGACTCAATAAGTTCTACTTGTTCAATTAGTTGTTCTACCGGTGTTTTAACATCGAATAGATGTGGGTTCACATAATACTCTTCAACTAATGATTCTACATAATTAGGTACAGACCAGAACTCCATATTAGACTTAAGTGAGTTCATTATTTCTTCATAGGTAACTTTTCCACATTGGTATCTCTTAAACTGCATATACAAATTGTTGTTTCTATTGTTCAAATCATAAAGGTATTGTACCATGAAAATTATTTGGTCTACATGTTCCTCTTTAACAGGTTTATATAAACTTACATCCTGATAGTTAGTATCATGAATGTCTGGATAACATGTTAATCTGTCTAATGAATAAACTGTTCCCGAAAATACCAACGTAGGAATATCACGCAACCCCTTAACTACTCGATAAGGTCTTTCCTCCCGAATCATAACACTTTGAAAGCAGTCGCTTACGTATACCCCAGAATCACTGGATACCTTATCGTTTAATAAATCGGCTAAAGCTTGTAGAGGTGTTTCCATTGTTTCTCTAGCTTCTATCTTTAAGCTACCATATTTATCAACTAGACCGAGTTTCTGTAATTCCTCATGTGTGCTCATATTACTCACCCTTTTGTAGTTTTTCAGCTAGCTCTTCTTGTAACTTTTTAATTTCTTCCTGTGCTTGTTTCAGTTCAACTTCGTATTCAGCTTTTGCTTCATTACGCATTTCATCTGTTACGCCCAATTTATTAAATAATTTTTCGTTAACAGAATTTTGTTCGATTAAAGCAGTAATGTAACCATCATTACGTCTTGACATGAAATCTACAATAGTAGCTACGTCCCCTAAGCTAATATCACGTTTACTTAAACGTTCTAACTGTTTTGCATGGTTTTTATCATGAACACGTCCTGTAGCTAAATACTCTGTCCATGTTCTCATGTCTTCCTCAGAAATAAATCCTACACGTTTTGCTTTTTTACTCATTAATGTCGTCCTCCATAAGTTCATTTATATTATTAAACTCAGCAAGAATAGCTTTTTCAGTATCTTCTGAGATAACTTTTTGTTCTCTTAATGTTTTTAGTACAAGACCAAACTTAGCTTCCTGTGCTTGAAATGCTTCTTCAATAGCAAGTGTAGTAACCTGTGCTACAGTAGCTAAAGCATCCTCAAACTCAGCATAGGTAACTATTTTTGAACCATCGCTTTTAACAAGCTTTTCTACCTCAACAGTTTCACCTTTTGCATAGTGTTCTTGCATTTTATTGAAATACTCAGCAAATTCCATTCTTATACGCCTCCAACAGATGTTCCGCATCTGATAGTATTTCAATTTCTCTCCAATCAAACGTATTTGCCCATAGGTCTGTACGACCACCTGTAATCAGGTTTAAGACCTCAATTCGTTCTGACCAGATACGTTCAATAACCCCGACAGCTTCGGAATAAACATCTACTACTTCTGCACCTACTTGCTTAGGACTGTTAACTCTAAAGCCAATAACCTGTCCTACTTTAAGTACGTCAGTGTTTACAAGAGTAACTGTATGAGTTTCTGTAAGTTTTACACTTGGTGATTCTTTCATTGTCTACTCTCCTAGTATAACACGAAATGAACATTTATCTGCACTAAGTCGTGTAAAATTTTCAATTTTGTCTTCTTTGTATGTCAAAGTTATTAGTTGTTCTAACTTATCATCAGGGGTGTCTACATAAAAGTCTCGTAAGGTAACTGTTACATCACAGCCACGCTCACGAGTACCAATAGAAGCACTTCCTACAAGATAAAGAAGTGGCATCTTTAAATCTGGTATACGACTAGCCATTATTTAACACCAGACGAACCATATGCACCTTCACCACGTTCTGTTTCATCTAATTCATCTACTTCAACAAAATTAGTAGCATAACGTGGAAGCAAGAATGCTTGACATAAACGAGTACCTTTTGGAATAAAGATAGTTCCTGCAACAACATGGGTTTCAGAAACACCAGTAAATATATTGTCATAGATTAAATCTAGCTCATTACCTAGTTTAGTTAGCTGTTCTTCATAAAGATTATCAAATTCTGGGTAGCTTTCACGTACTTCTTTAACTGGTTTTCCTACAAGCTTACCGTCTTCGGTAATAACTAAAACACGAGTAGCGTTAGTATATTCTCCAAATTGTAAAGAGAAAGTATTCTTAAGAGGAAGTCCAACATCCCCACGATACTCTCCTTCAACAACACCTTGTGTATTACCTAGAGTTAATGGGTATTTCATCATGCCACCACGTGGGTTGATAAACAGACCATACAAGTTAGGGTCAAAAGCTGTTCTAATTCCTGTAGTAACTACTGTTGCTCCCAGTCTTCCCGGTAAAATTACAGCATCCTTATCTGTAAACAAGTCGTGTGCTACATCAGCTTCTCGTCCTCGTTTTGGGGCAATGGCTCCCTCGCTCTTTGTAAACTTAACTACTGGATTCAATTCATTAGTCTCCTTTATTTCTTTGATTTTATAGAACATATAGTGAAACCCGTAGTCCAATGTAGTTACACCGTCTACTGTCCACATACGAACATATGGTGGATTGTAGTCATTCTGTGTCCACCAATCATAGATGGACTCAATAGCTTTATCTAGTGTTCCAAATACACCATGTGTTTTGTCTACTCCTAATTGGTGATGTACCCAATGTACTTCATACTTAATGTTACTCATACGTACCTCCTATAACATCAATTTGATTATACCTACACCGTCTGCCTTTACAGAATGGTTCTTAATAATTTCCCAAGCACTCTCTTTACCAATGCTATTCGGGTCTTTGTCTGTAGGGCTTATAACAATATAAGTTTCTTTATGTCGTTCGTACAAACGCTCTGCAAGTTTTTTTATCTCATTCTTTGCATCCTTATCTAGATACACATAAATTGGTTGCTCAGGAGTAACACTCTTAAGTATTAAATTAATCTGCGCATCTGTAACCTGTTTACCAAATGTACCTACACCAGATTCTCCTAAAGTTAGTGCATCAGGAACCCCCTCAGTAATGACTACTTGTGGAGTTTTACATGCAATGTTAAGATTGAATATAGTATTCTTCTTGGAGTACTCTCCATCCTTACTAGGTGCATTAAAGGACTTTATATAGCTATCAGCAATCGCACGTGTATTCCAATACTGATATTGTCCATCGTCACCATGTGTAAGGAATACTAAATGGTTCTTCAACCTAATCTGTCTTCCTGATGGAAGATTGACTGTGCTATCCAGTACATACCCAATATTGTGTCGGATAATGTCATTTAAAGTAAAACCTCGTTTATGACAATAAACTAAAAATGGGTATGCTTCCGGATTGTATAGATTTTGAGATAATAGTTGGAATCCTTGTGGTAAAGGAGGGGGCGTGAGTTTTTCTTCTTCCTCCTCCTCTACCGTCTTAGGTTTCCCTACAGTATCAAGTAGTAACAATAAGTACTCTTCATCCGTTAATGAATCATCTTTTGGAATGTAGTTCTTATTCTGAAATCTGTAACCATAACCCTCTAGAATCTCTAATGCTTCTTCAAAAGATACACCAAAGTATTCCATTACAAACGATATAGGGTTACCTTTACGACCACACTTAAAACAAATCCACAATCCATTCGTACTATCATCACTAACCTTGACATATAGTTTATAGTCATGATTTGGTTCACAGAACGGACAGTTATATCGCAATTCGTGTTCAATGTCTTTTGGTATACCTAGTTCATTTGTTAGAAGGTCTGAGAACATTTCCTACACTACTTTCTTCATTAGATTTAACATTGTATAAACTTCTCCAAAGTTTGCATATAACTCTTCGGCATGTTGGGGCAATAAGCTTAATACATGTGAAGCTTTTCCCTCTCGGTCTAACTGCATGTATTCTTTAATTTCCTGATGCACTGCCTTCAATTCTTCTGAATCAGGAGCTTCTTTTTCCAAAGTGCCAACTCGAACAACCAAGTCTTTTTCTACTTGTTTTTCTTGAACTGTATACAGCATGTCTAAAATGTCCTGTACACGTTCAATACTCTTGTTTATGTCTTCCAGAGTATAGTTCTCTTTGTTAGGAGTTACAATGTCATAGTTTTCAGCAAAGCTAAATAACTTCTTGTTGTCATTAGCTACTTCTTGATTATACCAAGTATCTGTAATAAAGCAAGCTGTTTTTGACTTAACACGTTTTTTTGTAGACGGAACATTGTAACGTAACGGAAGCTTTTCATTTTCCTCAATCATTACAATGTACATCTTATCTCGTGTATCACTGTACTTGTAATCATATCTTGGGCAACATGGGTACCAATCAAACAATGTATCAAGCGGGAAATCTAAACGTTGTGTGTAGCCTACATTTGTTGGGACGAGTACCGTTCCAAGGTTACGCCCTTTATCTACTGAATATAATTTCATGTAATTACCATCCTTATTTCTTTTCAACTAAGAAGGAGTTTCCTTCTGTTTTTTGCATAGTAACTACATTTTCGAACAATGGTTTGAGATTGTCATTATGTGTAATAACAAAGATACTGCTAATGTTTTTCTGTCTTTCTTTCAAAATCTTAATCACATTTTCACAGCCGATAGAATCTAAGCCATCAAAACATTCATCGTATAAGCCTAGGTTCACCGCAATGTTTGCTTTTGATTGTACCAAGTCTTGGATGGCAAAAGAAATAGCTAAATCAATTCTCTTTTTCTCACCCTCAGAGTTTGCTTGGTAGGTGTCTCCACCAGAACCGTTAATTACCTCTAAATCAAATTTATCTTTTAGACTTCCGTCTGCATTTTCTGTCTGTGTACTAAATCTAATTTCAATATCAGAACCGGATAAAGTAGACAAATAATGGTTAGCTCGTTCGTTTAAGAATGGTGTTACTAGGTCTAACACCTCTGAACGAATCCCTTTATTTGAGAAGACTTCTAACGCTAAAATATGGTATTGTCTTGCTTCTTGTTCTGCTAATTCTTTTCGTTTAGCAATGTCTTCCATTTCTGCTTTAATACGAGCTTCCGCTTCCGTGTCATATTCTGGTTTCGGAATGCCCTCTAAGTGAGCTACGGCTCCTGATAGATTAGTTACATTATTACGTGTAAGTGCTACAGCATTTTCAGCCGTACGTAAACGATTGTTTAGTTCATTAATAGCTGACTGTATATTGCGTTGTTTTGTAACAACTTCATTAATTTCTTGCTGTGCCCTTGCCTGTTTTTCTTTAGCTTTCTGTTCCAAATCAGAGTAAGCAACAATTGCTGAATCTAATTGTGTAATGAAAGCCTGTTTCTCTTGAATTTCTTGTTGCAATCGTAACATCTCTTTTTGCCGATGTTCCACATCTAGAGGTGCACCACATAACTGACAATTTGTAGCTTGCTCAGTGTTACTCAAATCTACTTGTGCTTTGTTAATAGCTTGTTGTGTAGTAGTTTTTGCTTGATTTAACTTAAACAGGTTAGCCTGCTGTTCTCGCAACTCCTCCGATATTGCAAAGCTATCTTCTGGAACTGCACAAGCTTCCAACTCTTTAGTTAGTTGTTCAATCTTTGGTGTTACTTCTTGTTCCATTTGAGTGAGCATGTCTTCTGCCTCGGTATATTTTACTCTGGCTTCTTCATACTCTTGTTTCCGAGCAACAATCATTCTTTCTGTATTAGCATATTGCTCTAATGCACTAGAATAAACTTGTTTTAATGTTTCGATTTCAGCTACCTTGGTCATATGTTGTCTACCAAGTTCTTCTACTAAGGCATTAGCTTCTTTTTCTTTTTCTTTTGCTACATCCTGTGCATATCGGTATACACCAATATCAGCCAGATTTTCTAATATCTGCTTCTTACCTTTATCTGTGGCAGTAGCAAATATTTCTACGTTTCCTTGTCCGTACATGATGCTATTCGCATATGTAAGGTAATCAATCCCGAAGATGTCTAAGATTTTTTTGTCTGTATCAGCTACAGATTTTTGTGTTAAATCAGTATCTCCCTGAAACAACTTCGTTGTATTTTTAAATTTACTATGTTTACGATAACGTTCAATTCTGTATGGGATACCGTCTTTTTCAAACTCTAAAATAACAGACATGTTCTTTTTGACCTGTCTGTTAATTACAGCATCCGCTTTTAAACCACTAGGTGTAGTGCCATATAGTGCATAAGTGACAGTTGAAAGCAACGTACTTTTACCTGAACCGTTACTCTGAAACGTTTCGTTCGTGTCATTAATTCCCTCGATTAAGACAAGACCTCGATTATCTAAGTCGATAGATACTTCTCCAATAGAGAGATAGTTCTTTGCGCTTACACGTTTAAACTTTAACATTTTTACCTCCTGTAAGTGTATGTCTGTTACTAACATAAGTATACATTACAAGCACTTACATGTCAAGGGTGTATGCCAAAAAAGCCCAGAATGTTCTGGGCTTAAAATCTTGTTAAATTCCATGTTTTTCTTTAAAAGCAGTTACACCAATTTCTTCTATCTCTTTAAGTGCTTTATCTAAAAGTTTAACTTCGGTGTATTCTTTATACATTTGTTCAGCAAGTTCACTCAATTCGTATAATTCGTCTAGAGAAATAGAGTTTAAATAAGATAAAACGAATGGGTCATCTTGCATAATACCAACTTCTTTGTTTACATTGAGTATATAATCAATATGTTCTTGTCTATTACGTTCTAAGGTTGTTTTCAATTCTACACCTCCGTAGCTATACGTAAACATTCTAAAGCCTTATCCTGTAAGTCAGGGTATTTCTTATCAGTGAATGCTCGTACAACTTCTTCTGGGGTAGAACCTGCTGTAATCTCAATACGTGGAGGTACATAATAGTCCTTCTGCACTTTAATTCGTAAGTTAGACAAGTCATTGTCTTCTTTAAGCTTTTTAACAGCTTCGGTTTCAGTAACATTACCAACAAACTGAATAAATGCTCCACTTAAGTCTTCTGGCACTGTATCTGCTGTTACAGTCATAAATGGTGTATAGTTTGCTTTAATAAATTCCATACTCCATTCTTTACCATCTAAGGTAATATCCATAAAGCCTTTAGCTTGACCTTCATCAGCAAAAGAAGTCTGTAAAGTGTTACCTACATAAAATACATTAGATAGTCCACCTAAGAATTGTCGTTTATGGTAGTGACCAAGCGTAACAATATCAAAATTATCAGGATACAAGTCAGCTACTTTGAATGCTCCACTAAGTGTATGAGAATACTGTCCAGTAGAAGAACCATCAACACCGATATGAGCACAAAGAATATTGATTGTGTTAGGGTCTAGCTTTTTAGCTTCCTCTGCAATCCATTCCTTCATTTCATCTACTTCTTCCCCGTAACTCACTCCATAAAGCGTGTATTCGTCCCGTACAAGCTTTTCCATTGTAGAGATGACAGTTACATTAGGTAAAGCATTAAACGCTTCTAAGGCGCTGTCAGAGGCTAAAGCGTTCGTTACCTTATCGTGGTTACCACTAACCATAATGATTGGTACATCTGGATATGAACTAAATACCTCGAACATCATATTGAATATTCTGACATCAATAGAAACCCGTTTATGAAACAGGTCTCCATTAAATAAAACGTCTCCTTTAACCTCACGAGCGTAATTCATTAATTCTTCAAGAACCTTTATTTGTTCTTTTGCTCGGTCAGTCCCATAAATAGCATCTGGCTTAGAGAAGTCCTTAAAAAAGTGCATATGAAAATCAGAAAAGTTAATAATGTGTTTCATTATTTTAGACCTCCCGCTAGCTGTGCGTTTAAATTGTTAATTTTACTTTGGGCATCCTTTGGTGTAAAATTGTTTTCCTTCTTGTAGTTATCCCTAGCTACTTCCATTGTTTGTTCTAACAAGTTCGCATGAGCCATTCGTTCTTCTTGGGTCTCATCACGAATTGTCATTGTTTCCGGAATAACTTTAAAGTACAACATTTTATCATAAGCTACACCACTGTTATTACGTAACTTGTCTACGTAAGCACGAATAAACCCACTTTGGAACTCTTCTGGTGTTTGGTTAAGTGTGAAGATTAATTCTACCGCATTCATTTTACGTTTTGAACCCTCAATTGCTCCGGCATTCTTCACTTCTTGACCATAACTAGCACGGTTCAACTGAGATAGAGTCCAACAAACAAAATCATATTCTTGGGCAATTGAACGAATATCTTCATATAGTTTACCGCCCGCATCCGACTCTCCGTTACCACCACTTGAATGGGGATTCTTCATCAAATCAGGATAATCAATGATAACTACGTCAATTTGTTGTCCTTTACGAATCATTACATCAGAAATCAATTGGGACAAACCACTGGGAGTTAGTTCTTGTGGTTTGTACTTACGAATCCATAAGTTCCCCCAGTTTAATTGTTCTTTACCTGCACCGTAGGCTTGTTGAATTTGGTCATATAACTGTTCGTTTAACTCCCCATCAACTAGGATACTGTTCTTACTTTGTTGAGATAGAAGTTGCTCAAAACGAACAATCATACGGTCAATTTTTTCTTCCAGAGGAATGTACAATACATTTAAACCTCGTACAACATAATTTCTAGCTTGGTTTACTGCCCAAGTAGTTTTACCACCACCTGTAGGTGCAATAACCATACCAACCTCACCACGGGCTAAACCACCATCAGAGATAGCATCAATAGCCATAAAACCTGTTGGATATTTGTTTTGTTGTAAATTACGTAGATGTTCTTTTTTCTTATCAATATCAGCAAAGAAATCTAAAAGTTCTGCTCCATGTCCGCCTGTGTCGATTGTCATGATTCCACGCAAAGACTCCATAAGGCTCTGAATGTTTTGGTCAGAACCTAATGCTCCATCATTCGTTACAGCTTCCATGATAGCTTCACGTGTTAAGGTCTTACGTACGTAATTCTGAACACTTTCACTGATTGCTTCTGAATCTGTTTCTGCTTCCTCTAATTTATAAAGGTCACTTACTAAGTTAAAAGCAACTTGCTGTGCTTCTAAACTTTTATTTTGTTTCAACATTTTGTCTTCCACAAGAGTTAACAACGTTTGTTCCTCTAGTGGAGCATCATGTGTACGATAATAAAGATTTAAGGTGGATACAATCATGTCGTATCCATCCTCTTTAAAATCTTCAATTGGTAATCGACTAAAAACATCCTTTGCGAACAAAGGTTCACTAATGGCTTTATAAATGGTTTGTTTGTGAATTTGACTCATTCTGCTTTTCTCCCTACCCCTCGTCAGTTACAACCATACTCATCATGGTTGCATCTTTGTCTTGAATATATCGGTCTTTGGCTAACTCATCTGAATCAATCAATTTATCGTAGATACGTTCAATATCTAACATACCAAAAGTATCTAACGGAACTTTTTCTTCACCGAATTTTTGTAAGGCGCTTCCTAGTTTACCTGCCGGAACTCCTAGACCCTTACAATCTGCGATTAATCGCATTGTACTAAAGAAAGTATCATTAGCATTGTAAGAGAAATCAATTGTTCGACCACGTTCCGTGAAACTGTTGTATTCATCATCGTTAACATCTGTAACCTTGTACATGTTACCAATATAAGTGTAATACATCTCTTTGTCAAGACCTTTTAGGGTCGCAACTGAATTAACAGCGCTAATTTGTAATGGGAAAGCTAAAGCATAGATAGTACTACTCAATGAGTTCTTACGTGAATATAGCAATACTTGTTCTTTTAAGAAATCTCTGATTAATTGTTGGTCTTCGTCTACTAACTCACTTTCTGATAAAGCATTTAAAGTAGTATTGTAGTAACCTAACAAGGTTGCTTGTTTCACTGATTGTTGTGCACCACTAGCTAATTCATCTAATAAGTAGTTGAACGTATCTCTTGTTGTTCTATCTAATTCGTACGCAGTACGTAGAGCTACAATAATCTCATATTTAGCCCCTTTATACGGAACAGAACTACTACTCATACCGAATAAGTTAAAGCTATTACGCATTTTACGATAAAACATTACATTGTCAGAATAAGCTTTACGAGCTTCTTCACACAGTAAAGTGTTCACATAAGGAATAGCCCCTACACGAGCTTTACCAATGTCGGCTAAATGCTCTGCACGCTCAAATTGAACAGTTAGATAAGATAATGGGTTAATATTATTTTCATTACAGTATCTAGCTACTTCAACAAATTTGTTGTACTGTGGGGTTCCTACAAAACGAGCAGGTAACACGTTGTATGATTTAGCTTTGTTCATACTACGTAAACCTTCCTCTGATTTTTTCACATCAATATCTTTGAAGAACTCGTGTCTATTCTTTGGGAAAATAACTGCATAAGCATTGTACATTTGTGCAATTAAATACCCTTGGAAATACAAACGAGGTTCTTCGAAATTATCAAAAAAGTCTCTATCCAAGAAGGTACGTTCAAGTAAGTCGTTTAAGCGTTCTTCAAAGCTTTTTTGCTTTTGTTCTAAAATGCGAGCTTCTGCAATCTCTAATTTTGTACGGTACCGTCTTTTAGGTTTCGGAGTTGGTGCTTTTGGGAAGACACGTTCACGAATCTCCTTAGCTTCCTTTGTCTCCGAAGTAATCGGGTTATCCGTTGGTTCAAAATTTAAAATATCAGTATTAAACACGACAACAGTTCCTCCATTTCTACCACGTTTTGCTTCTGTACTAACAAGACCCAACTCCTCGAGTTGTCCTAGATACCGAGTAACAGTACGTGTGTCACGTCCCATCTCCTCAGCTACAGTTGTTTTACGTATAGGGGTAGCAAATGTTTCTCCCCATTGCTGTGCTTTTTTAGCTAATCTTTCAACGAACTCAACAATTCCGTTGCCTAGACTATATTGTGCTCGAATTTCATTTGTTAAGCATTGACTTGTCATCTTGTACCTCCTCGTTTATTTCGTTGGAAGAGGGATGTCAACAATCTCAAATTGTTCTTTCTCATAGATTTTTCTTCTCTCTTCCGAATGTTTCTTCAAGTGTTTATTTGTCAAGTCGTAAAAATCAAAAACAGATACCTTGTTTTCACCTGTCTTTTTCTTACGTAAGCCACGACCTACCCGTTGCAAGGTTTGACGTAAGGACTTACCACCTGCACCTAATATTAAGGTATCAATACCGGAGATGTCAACCCCCTCATCAATAATTGTTGAGGAAATCATCACCTTCAAATGTCCGTCACGCATTTCTTGTAACTTTTCATCACGTAAGTCATTATCAAGCTCCCCGTGAATGAAGTAATGTGGTACACCTTCTGCATCTAATAACTCACTAATCGTTTCCCCGTGTTCAATACGATTAATAATTACCAGTACACCACTGCCACTCTCATACATTTTCTTTGTAAGTTTAGCAATCAAAGAGTTTCTGTATACATTGTCCACTATCCCCATCTTGTAAGCATCCATGTAATTGGAGTTTTCGATGTCTGTAGGGGCAATAATTGGGAAAATGGTAATTTTAGGTTTTGCAGAGTGACCTAAACTGATTAAGGTGTCATTCGAAACCTTGGTAGTAATGGAACCAAAAATGGCTTGCATTCTTTGCCATAACACATGGTTTTTCATGTCGATAGACCCTGTTAAAGCCATGCGGTATTGGGCATTAGAACAAGCGGTTAGAGCTTGGTACCAAGTATCAGAGCTAGTATGGTGTGCCTCATCTACAATCATAACAGCAACAGATTCTAAAAACTCTTTTGCTTCATTGTATTTCTTCAAGACCTTACCGTTCTTTTTCTCGACTACCTTTTCATACTCAGCTTGATAGCTACGCATTTTCATCACTACCTGTTTGTTGGTTCCACAACTGTAGTAAGCCTCTTCCAATTCATGTTTCAACTGTAAGTCAGCTTTTGTTTTCACTTGGAAGTTACGGATGTAACCTTCAAGTAGTCCTTTTTGATTAAACCCTGTAAGGAACTTAGGAGCAATCTCTTTAGCTAACTTTTTGTACATACGCTCTTTCGGTGTAAGTTTAAGTTTGGCTTCTGGGTCTGCTGAAATAGCAGAGGTAATTGTTGGAATCATCACAAAGGTAACTTGTTGAATATCCTTTTTACCTGCTCCAAAGGCACCTACTTTAATGCCTAATCGTTTTTCAATACGGTCGATAGATTGAGTGAAGATAGAGGAGCTGTTTGTAAAGAATGCAATCCTTTCTCCCGATTCTAAAGCAGGTAGGATTTGCTGTATTAAACCAGAAGCAATCTCAGTTTTACCACCGTTAGTAGCAACATTGATAATACCTGTTTGCTTCTCGATAATACTTTTTACAGAATCATATTGATAGTCACGTAGAGTAATTATTTCTCCATTGTCACCATTCAATTTAATTTCTGAGTCCATTTCTTCAACTTCCATGAATTTGTCGGGTCTGTCATCAATAATCTCAAATTGAAACATGTAACCTCTACTACCCATAGCAGTTTGTAGTCTTCCTAGGATTTCCTCTACTTTAGGTACTAGACCTGTAGGAAATGTATCGTTGTCTTTATTATAAAAATCAATAATACCATCCCAGTAACCTGATTTATATGCAGGACTAAATTGATAGCCGTCTGCTTTTACTCCAAGTTCTTCGTGCATTACTTTATGTATAGTGCTACGAAGGCTACCTTCGTTTTCATCAAATCTAATCTGAGTGTGCATTACATCTATTACTAGTCTCATAAGTCCTCCTAATAATGTCTCACACCTTACAATACTATTGTACCAGTACTGTAAGTGTATGTCAATGTCCTATTTTCCATTTTTGGTTCCCTTATATATAAATATATAATATATAAATACTTATATCTTAGATAAATAGTTAAATATATAATATTAAATATATAAGGAGGTCAAAAAATTAAAATAGGACATTTTATCCTTTTAATTTGTTTTTTAACTCTCTAATTTCCTCTAGTTCTTTAGCTAGTTCTTGTTTTAAATTGTTAACCTCTTGTATATCCCTATTCAATTTTTCTTTATCTTTAGCAAGAGCTTTCATCTGGTTAGAATGAAGTTTCTCAGAAACTGTAGGTCTAAAAATTAAAGCTCCGGATGACTTTTGTCTAAATGATTCTGGCATATCAATAGTTCTCCTTTACATAAAAAAATAACCCCTATATGCCTAGTATAGCATATAGAGGCTATTCAACTTGATTGACTATTTATCAGTCATGTTACACATTAGTCTGCGGACACGAGGTCTTAAGAAACTATTTTGTGTATTCATATCAAGACGGAATTTAATTGATTTAAAAGTTCCACCTGTATTAACTTTTTCAACATAGTCTACACGAACAAAGTCTTGTGTACGTTGTGTCGTTGTAGGTTGAGTTGTAAAAGTCTTCCATGTCTTACCTTCGTCAGTACTGTATTTAGCAACAACAGTAGTTCCGGCAGGAGTAAACTGCTCATAAGACATCTTAACAGTGTTATATGGAGCTTCGGATAAATCAATTGTACGAGATACGTAGCTACCCTTCAAGGCAGTTAAGAAACCGGCAAACATAATATCGTCTAATGCAAGCATTGGAGAAATATATTGGTTTGCTTTAAACGTTGCACGAAGTTTAACCTCACGAGCAATCTGGTTGACATCTAAGTCTACATAGTTCGCAATTGGAACCCAAGGCTTGTCATTAACAGTAGTTCCAGAAGGCTCATTGTCAAGAACAATCTTCATATCCCACTTACATCCTGTATTCGCAGGAGTTAAGTATGTGGACATAAGAACCACACGGTCTACGTTGATGTTTCTCATTACATCAAATTCCAAGACAGCTTCTTCGTTAAATTTAGCTGTATACACAGTAAATTTCAAGTCAGACATTTGGTGAATTGACCAAGCACTCGCATTAGATGAACTATAAAGCACACCTTCTAAATAAGGGTTGGAGTTCACACTTTGAGTTGGGTCGTCAATTCTGTTTTGCCCCATTGTAGCAATCCACATTGTGTATTTATCAGAGTCAGTAATGAACACTAAACAGTATTCTTGACCTGCTTTACACATCAATGGGTCATCAAATGTAATCTTAGTTGCTACGCTAGCATCATCGGATACTTTAATTTCAGAAGGTTTTAATACACGTTCTGCGTAAACCGTCTTATTTGGTTGACCACCTTCGGAGATACCACGTACTTGACAGATAATGTTAGTACTGCTATCCTTAGAAGCGAAGAACACATCAAAGCTAGTAGCAATACGATTTGTATTAAAGCTAAAGGATTGTGCTAATGGGTCAACTAGGTTAATTGTCACGTGAGTACGGATAATAATGTCCTCAGTCGTTTTCATTGTTCCTTGGGCTGTGAATGTTGTACTTGCTAAGTTGGTGTCATTTCGGACAGATACTTCACGAGTACCACAACGTACACCCGCAGGAATTTTGAATACACCTTTGAATGTACCATCAGCATTTGCCATACCAGTACCCTCTTGGGAGCCTTTACGGTATCCAGAAGATGGTGTAACAGGAACACGTAAACCATCAAATGATACAACTAAGTTGTTCGCATTCGGTTGCAAGTTTTCTGCGTATACCTCAACGTCAATTTGTCGCATAAATTCAATCATGGACTCTTTTGTTTGTTGTCCACCACTAGACAGTGTAGTACCAGACAATCCAGACTTACGGTAATCATCTTTTAAGTCGTTCCAGTTCATACCATTATCTAAATCCACGTTAGACACAAGGTTCATTTCATCATTTGTCCATGATTCTCCACCGTGTCTCCACCATTGACGAATAGTCATTGTAGACGTTTCTTCTTTAGTGATAGTGATACGTTCTTCTTCAATCCAGTTATCTGCACTTGGGTTAAGAGTCAATACACCCTGTTTGTTAAATGTATTGTATGGGTTAACATTCATTGTTTCTGTAGCAAATGGTTGTCTAATTCCCACTTCTTCGGTAAACGGTGCGGTTACTAACCGTCCCCATACATGTGCTTCACTAGAGCCTTCGATGATAGAAGGTACTGTTTTGTTAATTTCCGCATACGGTAAAGTAATTTCTGCTGTATCAAAGTCAAAAGCAATTGTAGCATCTGGATGACTTGTATCATATTTATCTAAAGAGATAAACGCATCAGAGAACACACCACGTAAATAGATTGGGTTTTCTCCTGCCATTGCAGGTTGGTCAAGATAGAACACCGCTTGGTTGTATTCCATATTGTCTACACGTACAGATAATTTTTGTAGCTCTTCCATTGTCAAACGAGTAATCGTCCATTGATTAGCTTCTGCTGTGCTTGAATCTGGGTAAACAAGAACTGTACCAATGTTTAATGTTAATGGGTCAACGTGATTTGGTGAATCCACTAAACGCATTGCATTTGGTTGCCCTTTATGAACTGTAAAGTTTCCGTTATGGTCTAGTACAATTAAGTCTTTACGAGCTAAGAAGTATTTGTAGTCTACGTTAACTAATGATTCGTCTACTGGTTTAGAACCTGTCATTTCATTAAAGTCAATATACCATTCACGGTTATCTCCTTCACCTTTAACAGTTACTTTATAATCAGTGTTTTCAATCATCGTTTTGTTATAAACATATTGTACAAAGTAAGTACCTCCGGCAGGTGGTTCTTGACCTGTAGGTGCCCATGAGATAGCTTGACCGTTAACTAACTGGAAGTCTTCTCCCTGTTTGTATTCGTATGCTCCGGAACCTTCTGTCCATACACGAACAACTTTTGTTACGGAAGTGTTTTTAAGGTAATCAGTACCACCACCAACAACACCACGAGATACTTGTTCTTTAGCTACCTCTACTTGGGCTGTTACACGGTCTACGCTAGATACAGGAGCGTTACCTAGTTTATTTAAACGAGTTTCATTACTGTAGTAGAAACCTTCGTTATTAATTGTCTCTAACTCACGAGATTTATCAATGTCAATACGAGTAGTCGTAGGTTTATCTACTTTAAAACCTAATACATATGCACGTCCAGAGTCAATAACTAGTTGAATTTTGTTATTAGGGTCTGTTGGATGAACTTCTGTATACATATCAAATCCACGTACACGATAAGAACCAGATTCATCGAAAGTACGTTCTGCTAGTACTTTATTGATTTTATCCATTTCTGGTGTATCTGGGTTAATATATAGCTGACCATTTTCAAAACGATAGATATTTGAAGCTTCATCATCGTTTACTCCTAGCACAACTGTTTCTTCTAGACGGTCTGCACCTTCTGAGAAATGGCTAGGAACACCACTTGTTTGGTCTAACAAGGTTGGGTCATCTTCTGCGGTGATTACTTTTTGAACAAGCTTAACACCAATATATTCAGTGCCCTTACCAGTTATTTCGATACTCTGTTCATTAAAGTTACGCATTTTTCCGCCAAGGAATACTTTACCTTTTTTAACAGTAAGGGTAGTTCCTTGAATAATGTATTCCATACCTGTTTGAATGTCCCCATCACTAAACACGGATTCTGCTACATTGGATAAAGCGTAGTCTTGCATTGCTTGCATTTCGTTAAGCTCTGCTTGTTGAAGAGGTTTATCCGGTTTGAACAGGACTCTTGTTCTGTTTTTGTTAGGGTCAAAGCGGTCAAGGTAGGGCGCTTTCTTTAAATCATCATTTGTAATTTCTTTTGCCAATGCTTATCGTCCTTTCTTACGCTTTTAATGTTTTGCCGTTTTCCATTGTAACGATAAATTTCTCTCTTAATGTTACATCGGCAGTTCTGTTTTGTTGCTGTCTATTCTCAAAGAATTGTAGTATGCCTGCACTTGTTACTTCTGTAGGTAGCAGGGCATCTTTGCTTACACCTGTTTTTGGTACTAGGTCAGTGTGAATACCTACCTGTCTAAATGTACCTAAAGGCAACTCATCACCTACGATTTCAGATTCAATGTATACCATCCATGCTTTTTCTCTATAAGCATCTTCATCTGGTATTAATGTAAATTTACGAGTTCCATAACTAATTACTGGATACTTGTTTTCGTCATCTGCAACGTATTCACGACATAAGGATGCTTTACTTACTTTTTTGTAACCAACAACTTCTTGTAGTGTTGAAGTATTGGGGTCAGTAGCAGGTGGAGCATCTTCATTTGTCCAAGGTGAGGTTTTACCGATAACTAAGTACATGCTGTCTTTTTTATTTTTAAGTTGTAATGAAGCATACACTCGGGAATTATTAGTTGCAATAGCCACTTTATAACCTCTTTTCTTCTATGGTTTCATTAGATAATATAGCATTCAATTAAAAAATAGGACACAGCATCGTGCCCTATTTATATTATAGCATATTATTCTGTTACGCCCTCATCAGGGTTAGGTTCTTCCTCAGTTTCAGGAGGTATCTCTGTACTAGGAAAATCGGAGTCTGTTGTAGGTTTATCCGATTCTTTAATAATAGGTGCATCTACCTTGGTAACATCGTCCCAAACTGCAAGGTAGGTAACCTTTGCTTCACTTGATTTAGATTTTAAAAACTGGTCAATAACTGTTGCATGAGTTAGCCCAACACTAACAAAGTCTGTTACGCTCAACCCCTCTGGCAATAGCTCACTTGCTACTTTTCGAAAGTTAGCTATCTTCGTATCTAACTCAGAATAGTTCTTTACGTATTTCTCCAATTCTACTTCAAGAGCTAGTCTTGTTAGTATAGGGTTACCTTCCGGGTCTTCAACTAGTACAATTTCATCCTCAATCAATACTTGTGGAACACGAACCCGTACTTTACTATATACAGGTTGTGAAATTTCAGTTAATGGGATTTTTAACTCAACATCAACTAGATTAGTTTTATCTGGCATAGTTTATCTCTCCTTTTATACTTTAGGAGAAACTGTAATTTCTACAGCCTCACCATTTGGATTTTCACTTGGTTGCACAATAACCGTTTGAACAGGTTTACCTATTGTAACTGAGCTAGCCACTAACCCATTCGTAGCATCTGTACGGACAAAATATTTCATAGTCATGTCTTGTTGAATGTACGGTGCATAATTACTTGTTAGCACATGTTCTCGACTATCTAAATTTGTAGTTACATTTGTGTTTATTCCGTTATAGTCACCTGTATTGCTTATGATACCTCGTTCAGCATACGTTCGAGTACTAGAACCCCCTTTGAACGGGATAACCACTTTAATACTTTTAACAATGGTTGCAAATTTAACTAATATACTCTCATTAGTTGTCAATCCCGAAAACTCTCTAGGGAAGTAGTCACGAACTGCGTTAACAGTATCAAATATTATTTGTGTTTCCGCTTTTGTTCCAATAATTTTAGTACTATTGGTAAGTTCAGCAGTTGTAGCTAACTTCGAATAGTTTTCCTGTGCTACTTCAAAATAAGGGTTTAGTGGATATTTACCTGCGCTAAAATCAGTAAAACTTGGTGTCCAGAAGTCCATTAGGGTTTTGTCTCCCTTTATTAATTTTAATCTTCTAGCTTGCGCACCAGTTACGGTAGTACTTGAATCACTTTTTACCATTTCCCCTACTTGAATAGGGTTTTCTAGGTTTTTAACTGTAAGAGATGCAACAGAAGTTCCACTAGTACCACTGGTGATTTTATTTGATGTTCCACCAATACGCACACCTTCATGTGTTTGTGCGATTTCTACACCTAATGTTACATTACTGTCCGCAGGATTTATAATCTCTGATTTAACAGTTAGTATATCCCCAACAGATAGTCCTAGGTCTACGGGGTTTATAGACCGTAACATATCGTTAGGTCTCCAAGCAGTAAACGTATAGCTTTTCCAATCCTTAAAGGTATTATTAGCTAAATTTGGTTGCCCGTGAGGTACCCCAACATCCTCCGGAGCAGGTAACCAATAGTAGGGTTCTTCTTTAGATACCATAGGTCTGCTTACGTCTAATGATGCAGTAGCTAGTTGTGTATCTGTTAAATTGCTTGTCCCTAGAATAAACCGAATATTAGTAGCTAATCTAGCACTTTCCTCGGATTCTGGCACCCACATTTTAATCATTTTCCACTTATCTGCCTCTAACGGTATGTCTTCGGGTATGTCTGCTCTACCGTAAGCTGTACCTCCTGTAAATTCTCTAACACCCGTTCCAACAGCTTTAGATATTGTTAGTGATATGTTACTTCGTACCATAAATGAAAACCAATATCCAGTTCCAATAAAGTCTTCTGTTGCCCATTGCTCTACAGGTGCACCTGCCATGTACAGACTAAAGAATTTAGACCCCCATGTACCATCTGCTAGCTTTGCACGTCTGACACGGTTATAAGCTAATTTATCTGATTCAACTATATCTTCAAAGGTTATTGGGAACACTGATGAATTATTTGACCTTACTCCATAAACTCTTGCGTATCTAGCATCTCCTGTACCTGTTAGTAAGTTAACTGTACCGGGGTTCCTAATATCCGTAAGTATTTTGTGTGCATCCCCCACTGGTGATAAAGAAATTCGATTACTATGGTCTAAGTTCAATGTTTTTATGGTGTTTACCGTTGAATTTGCAATTTTACCGCTATCCACAGTTTTAGCTGTTAGAATTGTCTTCCCGTAACTTTCCGGAGATAGTAAAACGCCGGTATGGTCATCATTCTGTGTAATGGTAACCACTGATTTATCTGCTACACTATAAGTTACATCTTTCACTGTTGCATTTTCTGGCGTTATTGTATGGCGGGTTTCTTCCACTAAGTTCAATTTCCATGTGTAATCGCTAGGATTGTTACTATCAGTGTTTGAGGTACCAATATAACGCATATAGGATTTACCTAGATTATCAATAGCATTTTGCAGGTAAACAGTCTCTCCTGTTTGAGAGTCCTCGATTTTGATGTTCATAAATCGTCCGTCTTCCATACGATTTAATGTACCGTCTGGGTTCATACTTCGTCTGCCATAAGCAAGAATACGATAGTCAGCAAATACGTCCCCTACACATTCAGGTATTGCTACCGATTTCGTGTGGTGTACAATATCTCCTACTTTTAGGTTGTTTATTAATTCAAGGTTACCCGATGAAGTACCATACTGTGTAAGCATAATTCCCGGATAATTTCTTGAATCTTTTGTACTATATAAAAACAAAGTTGTATGTTGATATTGAGTATGTGGAACAGTTCCTTCTTGCAGGGTTAATAATTCGAAGTCATAGGAAAAATGGTACGTATGCCCCACTTTCAGAATTTTCCGAAGATTTGCGTGGTTGATTACTGGTGTAGCCCAACCTCCTAAAAGCTTAAATCCTGTCTCCTCTACAATAATAGAGGAGGCAGAATTTAGGAGACCGGAATTATACAGATTTGGTTTAGGTTTCACTTTAGTAAAGTCTTTTGTGCCATCGGCTGAATTTGCGTAAGCTGTATATACCATGATTAACTCCTTTTCTAGATATTAATATTTATTGTTTCCTTGTCTAGTGCGATTGCTGTAGGTCTAATTACAACTTTTACATCACACTCAGCACTTACGTTTCGGTCATCCCCGTAAACTATAAGTTTTGTTTCTCCTTCGGACAACCCCGTAATATTACCCGAACTAGTTACCTTAGCAATGTTAGGGTCTAGAATTAACCATTCTAAATTAGTATTAGTTACATTAACAGGTAAAAGAGTTGCAGTTACTGACTCTGATTCACCTATCCCTAGTACTAATGTGTCTTTTGATAAACTTACATCACTTGCCGGTATATCTGTTAATGTTTCTACTTTGCTCTGTAAACCAACGCTGTATCCATCACCTAATCGGTAGTTAAATAATATGTTTAACATGTCCAATTCCACTGTAACATCTTTGCTTGTTACATTGGTAAAACTATATCGAACAAATAGTAAGCGATAGTCATTTAGGTAATCTGTTACCCTGTTAGCTTCTAGATTAAGAACTTTTGTACGTAAATCTAATGTAGTACTAGATAGCACATGCCAAGCATTCGTAGAGAAATCAAAGAGCTCTATTATACAATTTAGTGGGTTGCTAGGGCTAACTAATGCTTTTAGTGCAGTAGAGACCTTAAAGTTCTCGAAGAGGGTGTTATAGGCTTCATCTTCTCCTAGTTCTTCCACCAGTTTGTCAAACTCAACACGGTAGTTCTCGTCAATAAACGTTTTAATGTCAAAAGCCATGTAAGCACTACGCCCTGTGATTGGCTCATTTAGCTTCCAGTCGTACTTAGTCGGGTCTGTTGTCGGACTGTCTGTGTTTTCGATTCTAACCCCCATGTATTTATAGTTGTCAATAGGTGATGTAGCTACATCACCCTCTTCTAATTTCAACCATTCAATAGTTGTTGAACCTGCTGTAGAATTAGGCACTTGATAGACAGTTAACATATCCAGAACACCATTATCAATGTGAGCTTGTGAGACAGTAAATGTTTTTTGCCATACATTTGCTTGTCCCTCTACCCTAGACATGGCACCTACGCCAATTGTTCCACTATTTAGGAAAACATTAAAGGACTGTGTGGTTTGCTTTGTCCCTTTAAGAGTTAGTGTATACTTCTGATTTGCTTTATAAGGTTCTGTATTTCTACTACCGTATACAAGGTAAGCAGAGGTATTAATTGGGTATTTTATACTAGGATTTGCAATGTTTTTATTTAACGGAATCTTAGATAACTGGTAAGGAGCATCTAGTAAATTTGGTTGGTACGGTGTTACAGTATCCCCACGCTCAATCTTAAGGTTTCTAAGTTTCACTGTCCCTTTAGGGAAATCAGTTAAATTTAAATGTTGAAATGCAAAGTAAAACATGTTGGGAGACTGCCCTGCGTAATTAACTACAGAGGTTCCTTTTATTGGTAACCATTGTCCAAGTGGAGCATCAGGTGATAGTCTTCCAGTTTGTAACATAGTGTACCCACCTGTTACAAAGGAGTACTGTAATACAAGTTGGTCTTTTGAGCCAACGTAATCTGTACTTAGATAAATTTCTGCACTTAATGTGTACCGTTGTCCATCTAAAACTGTAGCACTAGTTACTGGTGCTGTATTATACTTAACAACACGCTCAGTTCCAGTTAATTCGAAACTGTACACACCATTGCTATACGTAGTTACTGCCCCAGAACCATTTGCAAATAAGTTTTTGTCTACTATTGCAACGTTAGGGTTACCGCTATAATCATATTCAGGCAAACTAACTAGTTTTATATCATATCCAACTTCTACAGAGCCTTCTACCTCCGATGGGACAAGAACATGTATATATGGGTTCGTACCTGTTACAATACTAGGTAACGTAGTTCCTGTAAAACTAAATTCCTGCCAATCTTTCGTTAAGTTCATAGAGTCTACACTACCGGAAATAGGTAGAGAGCTCCCTTTTCCGTCAGCATTAGTATATCTGTAACGAACTGGGATAGCTACACCTTGCACGCCTTTATAATTTGTTCCTGCTCGTAATCTTAAAGTTAACTTATATTGGGTACTTGGTGCTAATAAAGGGGTTATATAGGTCGTATCAGTAACTCCAAATGCAATTGAAGCTTGTTTTCCTACACCGTTTTTTGTAGCAATTAGATACGTTCCCCCATCAGAAAAGATAGAATCATTACGAATAAAGTTAGCCGTATTACTAAAATTATATATAGGTAATAGATTAGGCTTTCTAAAATCATTAGTGTTTGAGTACATTGTGTGGATATTCTTAGTGGAAGGAACATTTATTTGAGCTGTCCGACCATCTAATTCTTTTGTTTGGCTATAGAAATCCGCTCCTGCTTCTCCTAATGTATTTTTTACATCACTCATTGAATCAGTGGCTTTTGGTGTGTAGTTAGTCAAAGATGTACTTGCTAGATGAATATAACCTCTTCCGTGGTCAAACGCCCCTGCAAGTACGTCTTCTCCATTTAACATAGAATTGTTTGTGTGGAAAATATTATTCTCTACAACTTGTGTACGTTGGTCAGATAAGCTAATATTACCTCGTAGGTCGTAGTATAAACCATTAAGGAACTCTAATTCTGTCTTATTTGTCACATCTAAGTACACGTAAGGACTTTCTACAGTTGTTTTATTCTTATTTAAGCTAGTATCTAATCTTAGGTAGAACAAAACACCCGCCGGCTTGAAAGCCTTAATAATCTCTACGATTTCAGGAGGAAACGGTCTATCAATTGAAATATCAATAATTGCAAATCGGTAATAGTAACCCATTAAATGGTCATCACCGTTTAACTTCGATTTGTTTGTATAGAAAATGTTTCTCCAAGGTTCGTATATTTGAATGACTGCATCATTGTCGTTAAGAAAATCTAATAACGCATCAATGATGGCAGGCACTGTACCTCGCTTAAGAAGTAGCTCCCGTATGATGCGTGCACGATAGTATTCATCGTCCCAACCATCTTTACGGTACACCCCGAACCAATCTCCCCAAGTGTCTAGGTACGTATCTGTAGCAGACTCTAAGGAGGATTGTATTTTACTAGCAATGGTTTCTTGCTCTGCTTGTGTTAATTCATAGTTTAACGCATTTAACACAGCGAAGTTCGTGTCATCATACTTCTCTGGACGTTTACTTCTGCGCAAGAGTGGGTGTATATTTCTGAAAAAATTACTCACAATGTTACCTCCTAGATTAATTCTATTGTTACGTCTCCTGCACGAATAATTTCCTCGTCTCTAATATCTAGATTACCACTAAGATTATTAATCTCACAGTCATAAATTAAGTTATCATCAATATTCATAATAGCTTGCAATAAATCAGCTTTTACTAAAGTTTCTGATACTGAACGACTGTTTAAGTAGTTTCTAATAGTTAATTCGATTCGTTCCTCTAGTGCAGTGTTAATTCTATTTTTGTTACTAATTGTGATTGTTACATCAATCGGTACCGTAAGCTTGACTACAGGGAACACGTCTAGTTTTATTCCCGCAGGACGATAATCTTCAATAGCTGTCTTAATTTTAGCTAATGTTTCGTCTTTCAAGTCCCCGTTTAAATCATGGGCATAAATTCGTACATAACCGACTTCCTCTTTGATATACACACCAGATACTTCTTCGACTTGTCGTGTACCATAATCTAATGCTTTGATTGTAGCTCTACCACGAGATTCTACGAAAGCATGGAAACGTTTCTTTACAGATTCGATACTTTCTTCGTCAGTACCTGTAAGTATGTCATATTCATTATACACTTTTTTCAGGTTAGAGATGTTGTTAATAACCCGATTTATTCTTCCTTTGGCAATGTTACCTTGGGAACCAACTGTTGTACAGTAAACCTCTACTTTAGCAGTAACAACTCCGGCAGGAATCACATAGTCTTGCATGGTTTGAAATGTCAAGTTACTAGGTGCACCAGACAAGCTAGAGTCAAAGGTTGTACCTGTCGGCACATAAACAGGGGTTTGCGTTACGGTATGAAATTCTAAGGTAACCATACCATAAGCTCGTTTAGCTTCACGTTTTCTAAAATCAAAAGCATTGAGTACCCCCTGTTCGATACCCCATAAAATATTTTCTCTTCCTAAGATGTAGTATTGTTCAAGCTCCATTGATACAGCTTCGTAAATGGAACGGATTGTAGACCCTACAGAGAAGTCGTTTAACTCATGAGTATTAATCATGGTTACGTCAATTAGTCTACCTAAAATTTCTGAAATCTTCTTTAGTCTCACAGGGATACTCCTTTCTATTCTATAACAATTGCACCCACACTATCATTTTGTACCACAAACTCAAATTGGTCTTTTGTTGATTGTATGGTTGCTCGGTAGTTTCCTACATAGTGGTCTTCTTCGATATAATGACTAACCAATACACACTCAGCTACCCGAGTGTCTTTTAATACAGTTTCACATACTTCTAAGCTAATCAATTTCATTTGTTCAATAGTTGTTTTACCAAAAAGTAGGTGTAGGTTGCTACCATATTCTGGATGTAGCATTAAAGACCCCTTAGCGGTCATTAGACGAGAGATAGTTGCTTGTCTTATATTATCTGCTCCACTAGCCGTCTTAAGGTCTCCGTGCCCGTTATGGGTCAATGAGAACACCTCATCACTTGTACCATGATTTTCATAGTATTCTGTCTCACTTGTCATGTCTAAATCACGACCTAGAGATAAGCTTAATAGAAAATCCATATCTCTTTGATTTAAATTACTTACATCCATGTCTAGTAGGTTAGCTTCGACAGGAATTACCAAAGTATCCCCCGGTGTTGCTAAATGTTCAATGTTAGCCATTTTCTCCTGCATAGTATCTACTATGTATGGATAAACCAAGGAGTTATACTCAGCAATTTTTATCCAGTCGTTTACTGAACCTGTTTCCATTTGAGCAATGGATTGCATGGTTTCTCCATAAACGATTGTATGTTTCTTATATCGTGCCATTTACTGGTAACCCTCCTTGAATTAATGGAATCTGTTCTTGAATATAACCAAGGGCAATATCCATAGAGTGTAAATCCATTACAATATCAGTATAGTCTTTTTTCTCCCCTAAGTAGTCCACAAGATATTTTACGTTTTCTCTTGTTTGTTTCACATCTGATTCATTAATCATTTTGAACATTTCAGGTTTTTCTTCAATTGCATAAATCAAAGCAAAAGATTCAAGTACTACGATTTGAGCTAACTGGTAAATGTCAGGAGCTGTTAATCGCAGTCCACTCTTCAAGAACTTATAGGTTAGTGAATCCTTGGATAACTCTTTGTTTGTTTCACTAATGTTGTTGTCTTTCACAATATCCAATAAGGTACTAGATATTTTATTCACTCTTGTGTGCGGTGTGTAAAATCTAGAAATAAAGTTAGGTTGGTCGTCTATGACATTACTAACGACATCTCCTTGCACGTTTACATTTAAGTAACGAAAGAATCTAAGCAAGTCCGCAGATTGATATACAGTTGCCATTATTGACCACCTCCGTAACCAATTAGTCTTTTTAGTTCAACTAAACCGTAGTTATAGGCACCTGATGTACCACTGGGGTTTACTGCTATATTTGGCAACACAGAATTTTTATACTGTTCATGTAGTACTTGTGCAGGAGTTTGAATTATGCCACTTCTTGTTTCTTTATCCTTGTCTCCTACACTTGGATTTTTGTTCCCAATTTCTGGGTTTACTTGGTCACGTTCAGCAGGCTCTCCCGCTTTTCTTAATACAACTAAGCTTAATGTATAAGTAAATAGTAATGGCTGTTCCGCAGAACGTTCTATAGTGAGACCTTCTGGGGCTAAATGAACCACAAAATATTGGTCATCAGTAAAATTATATAACTTCATTTCTACTTTCGGTCGGTTACCATTACCGCCTTGATTTGCATAATCATCTATCAAATTAGATAGTTCTCTTAATCTATCAGCACCGTTCATTCCTCTAGAGTCTTTTCTAAATCCAGTTGTACCGGAGAATTGAATGGTTTCAATATCTTTACCAAAGTCCTCCGTGATAATGTTAGACTTTGTTTTAAAGATTGTTACACGGTGTGGTTTGCTGTATTTATATTGAGTTGGGTTAACTTGAAATCTATACCAACCTGTGTTTGGGTCGTCTCCAACTTGAATAGCAATTCTTTTTAATGTTCCACCCATTCCATCTGATTGTCCCACACTTATCACGTCCTTTCGTCCATTAATATAGTACAATTAACTAAGAAAAAAGAGGACAGCCTAAGCCACCCTCTTCCTCTCCCCGAGCATTATAGGAAGAACCCAATAGCTAGTCCTGCGACTAAACCAATGGAAACCCCTAGTGTTAGAAAGACTACTCGGGTGCTTGTTCTTTTTTTGTCATTTCATCTACAATTCTTTGTACATCTTCTCGAATCATAGCAGGAACTTTGTCCATCGTCCATGTTTTAGGGTCTTTCATGACATACGTTGCATAAAGCATTGCTAAGTGTGGATACATGTTATCACCTCCCTAAAATTAATTCATAATCATGCTCGATAGCATGTTAATTGCATCCATTAAAGCCAATTCGTTAAACTCTACTTTTTGCTTTAGTTCTTTGTTTTCCTTAACCAAAGCATCGAACTCTTCTTGACTTATTTCACCGTCACCATTTAAATCAATAACAGGTTTTTCTGGTAATGGTTCATCAGGAATAGAATCCCATGTAATACTCAATAGGGCTTCTTTACTTGTTTGTTTATCAACTAGTGGATATAATTTTTCTTTAAGCTTAGTCATTTTTGCTGTTTTAACCAAGCTAGCAAAAGTGTACAAGGTTAGAAATTCTATCTCATCTAGCTCTTTAGTAATAGTATCCCCATCATCAGTAGTAAACTCCCAGTTAATACGAGTAACAATTTTACGTTCGAAAAGAGACTTAATCTCTTCAAAGTATTGTTGTTTATTTCGTGAATAAGAGACGTGAAGTGTTTCTGTATCCGTTAACGGGTAGTTAAAACCGCTAATAATAGCTTCTGAGCATTGTTGGTCTAATTCTACCTTTAACATGTCTTTTAAATTTAACAATTCAATAGATGTATCTTTAACTAATTTACCGTCTATGAGTTTATAATTACCAAAAAAATCATTAGAGACAATAAGTGGGTGATTTTCGTCAATCTCTGTCTCAATTAGATTTTTTTCGTAACTACTACTCCATCCAGTCAATACGTTATATTCGTCAACTGCTACGTATATTTTCATCGTTTCCACCTCGTTTACCATTCGTGAACACGGACTAAAATAGCTTTTTCAGCATTTAAATTAGTATTAGTATTTTGTGCATTACCCTTTACCTGTGTATCAGTAATAGTCAAGTATTTATGAACGATAACATTACCATATCCACCAAATAGTAGTCTGATACCTAAACCGCTATGTGTTGTTACCAAATCCTTACCTAAATACACTTGTACAACATCAGCCCATGTTTGTGTTTCATTTTGGTATTTAGCCCACATGAGTACCCATCCATTTCTACACTCTGACATTGGTTTTGACGGGGTTATATTTTGTGTACCGGACATATACCAACCACCAGACCACAGCATTGTAGCAGGGTAATACATGCGACCGTTATCAGTAACTTTAAAGATTGGAGTACCATCATGGTTAACATAGAATCCGTTATCTCTCATGTAAAATCGGTCATAGTCTTTAGAGTTTTCTGGGGAGTTAACGTCTTTACCTGATTTGATGAAATGAATACCTTCCCCATCGTTATCCATTCTGTCATTAGAGAAAAATATCCCGTTCAAACCAGAAATATCACTGTTGTTCATTTGGATACCGGTTTTACCTGAGTTATGATACCGTTCAGCTTCAATTTCAATAACACCGTTAAGGTTTCTATTTTCCCCTGTACCTGTCAGGTTACCAAAACCTACAGATTCACGAACAGCATCAATAAACATAATAGGTTTTCCGGCAGAAATATTTGCTTCTTTAGAGAAGCTACCAAACTTATCTTTGATAGTTAGTCTGAAATTCCAACTGTACTCATTAGGTAACTGAACAACGGTTGTTGGGACAATAACTTTAGCCCCATCTGTGGAGAAAGTTACTGGTGTTTCTTCTCCCCATGTACTTGTACCTGAACGTTTAGTTGCGTAGGTTACTGACGTAATTGCATTTTTGTTTACACCACCGATAGTAACAGGCGCCCAACTACTTGAAACAGCTAATTCTGTATCTACTTCAAAGTTGTTTCTACGGGCAATCGTATAGTTAACATCTGGATTGCTATATGGATATACTTGAACTGTTTTTGTCCAAGATGTACTAAATCCCCGACCGTCTAGAACAGTAACAACTAATGAAGAAGCAGTACCTTCATTTGGAGCACCAATATCAATGTTAAAACCAGAAGCATTATAGTTAGCAGTTTTTGTAGCCCCACCTAATGAAGCTTGCACGGTTTTAATTGTTGAGAATCCTTGACCTGTGGCAAAGTTAGCCGGAATAGTCACACGGATATTAGACTTACTTTGTAATGCTACTTGGTTACTTCCGGTAACGTTAGTAGCTTCGGCACTTAAGTCAGTATAAGTCGGTGTTCCGTTTATTACAGGTAGGTAATCTTCTTTAGGAATGGTACAATCAATATGCTGTCCAGTCCAAGGAGTTCGATATTGTACACCATTGTAGTAACTTGTTACTCGTACTTGCCCCCATGTTCCTGCATCATCCGGAGATTCTTTCAAGATAGAATCCACGTTTGCTTGAGTTAATGTAAGAGTCATAGAGTTTGCATGTACATTTGTTGCTACTGGTATGGATACCCCTCGATAATCAAAAACACCTGTATATTTAAAGTTACCGTCAGATTGGAAGTTACTTAGACTAACAGTAATCTTTTCTCCTGCTTTTACTTTTAACTTACCCCCAGAAGCCTGTGCGTTCATTGGAGGTTTTATTCGGAAGGTTCGTTGTTGGCTCGGCACTGACTCGCTTAAACCATTCGTCCAGAGCTTCACCTTACCTACCCATTCGGTACTTGTACCCATCCTCTTAAACATCTCTGTGAAGTTTGCCACACTAAATGTGAATGTACCACTTGTACCTACATTGTTAATACCATTTAAATATACCCAATGAGAGTCGTTATCCAATGTAGGATTTGTTCTGTTAGCTACCCAAACAGTTAAATTATGTGTAAAACTAGAGCTTTGTCGAGTAATGCTTACCCCTAGTTTATTAGGAATATTTAAATCTGGCACAGGGTTTAACGAACTTTTACGTGGAATTTTATTTAATGAAACCGAGAATGACGGTATCGAAATTGTTCCGTAGTAAACACCTGAATAGGTTACGTTTACGAAATAACTAGCAGATATAGAAAAAGACTTGCTACCATCTGCATTGTGATTTACACGCCAAACTTTGGCTAGCAATAGTTTTTTCTGATAAGCATTCAATTGTGATGTTGCATTTTCGGTTTGCTTAACTCCATTAGCTGTTACCTGTGCTTGTCCAACAGCAGGAGCATATAAAGCACCATAGGAATCCATAGACTGCAAGTATAACCAAATACTTACATCAGAGTAGTTGCCCGCAACATTCTGGGAGGCTCTCCATTCTAACACAAGCCTATGCCGTGCAAAAGCTGTGTATGTACTACCGCTTAAAGCCATTTATTTTCTCACCTCTTGTTTTGTTTCTCATAATATAATTATAGCACAACACAACAAAAGAGAGCCTTACAGATAAGGCTCCCTCTTTCTATTGTGTACGAGATGCTATGGCAGAATGTGCAACCTCTCCGGAAGCAACAAACGCCCAACCAATTGTATTGGTTTCTTTAGAGTTCATCGCAAACACGGAAATAGGTTCCATTGTAATACGCTTCTCTGCTTGTAACATCTTAACCTCTGTTACCTGACCGTTTAGGGTAAAGATACGTTCCATCTCCCCATTAACCCGTGCATAACCTGAAAACTCTTGCGGAGTAATCATCGTATAACCGTCTGTTTGATTGTTTTTAACAGTGATACCATTAATGTCAATCTTAACATTCGTGTTATAGATTTCACTTGGGTACGGTTGCCATTTCAACGCAATGTTACCAATATTGTACATAACCCCTGAAATGATTACAGTTGCTTGTGCACCATTTGTAACAAATAATTCAATGACAGTATTCGGAGACTCTGGTTCAAACACAAGTTTATACAAGTGATAGTCACTTGGAATTTCTTGTGTAGCATCTGTTACCCCAACAGTATACTTCAACACACCTTCTTCGTAGATATGTGCCCCACATTGGAAATCAGTGACATCTCCAAAAGTAGCTACGTTCATATAGAAGGATAAAGCATATTGCAAACCTTGTTTTGCTTCGGGTAATTCGATTGTCTGAGCTAGTGTTGCATTTTGAACTCGGTTTATCATAAATCCGGAACCAAATCCTAATTTTGATAACTGTTCATTCTGAATAGTATCTATACCAGAAGAGGCTTGCCAGAAGTCCGTCCCAGAGAACCCTAGAGAGTTTTTCAACATATTAACCCCACCGGCTTGTTGAACAGAGAAAGTGAAGCTATCTTTCAATTGTTCTAGCTCTGTGTTAGTTACATATGGTGAGAAGTCAATTCCTGCAATCCCTTCTTTTAACAGACGTTCATACTCAGCTTGCATAGCATCTAAGTCATCGTAAGAAGCAAGGTTATTTAAATCTTCTGTATTTGCTTTGGAGTCAAAAATACCGGTAAAGTCCTCAGAACCTAGTACAGTACTAATGATTGCATCAGAAGAAATCTTTTGCTCTGCTTGTGCTACCCAGTCAGCAAGACTAGAACCATCTTCACCCCAAGGTAAGTCTTTTACTTCTTCTGGTGTTAAGGCAACCCATCCAGTTTCTCCACCAACCCAACGTTTTGGTTGGTTCGGAGTTTTAGAAGAGTCTACCCAGACTAAACCAACAGCCGGATTTGTTGGTGCTGTTGGAGAGTAAACCCATGCACCTTCTTTACCGTTCAATTGTTCTTGAACATCTTCGGGTGCTTGTACCCAAGTCTGGGCTTTATTACCCTCCACCATCATTGGAGAAGACATATATACTGCTGACTTTGGAGTATCTTCGGCTTTTACTCGTCCGATTATCACAGATTTAACTGTAGTAGTAGCAGTTTGTGTCCAAGTCACCCAGTACTTAACCCACTCGGTACTGAGTGTAATTTGAACTGCACCATTACCACTCAAAGTTGTTTCTTTTACACCTTGACTAGTTTCAACTTTTGTAGTTGTATTAGGTTCATAAAAATAGCAGTACATCTTTGCATTAGCTGTATCGGCTTTTGCATAGAAAGATAACGTGTACTGTGTAGCTGTTGGTGTTATTGACGTAGCTAGTTTGTACATATCAGACTGTCCTGTTGTACCTACTAGGTTGTTTTTTAACACAGCATTTCCAAATAGTTTATCGGTATCAATCGTTACCGATGTGTTTCCAGATGGAATCCCTTTAGAGAAGTCCTTCGTTCCAACTAAAAGGTTACGAGTACCTACAGTTATGTTATCTGCGGTATCTTGTGCATTATCAGCCAATTCTTTAGCTTTAGATGCAATAGCATTTAAAAGGTCTGTACGAGCTGTGTAGTACGCTTTAAACGTATCCCGCATAGTTTGTCCAACAATAGCAGAGTTCGTTGTTGTGCTTGCTAAGATGGGTTTTAAATACGTATCTAGAGCAGTATACGCAGTACCGTAAGCTACTTTACTTACTCCGAATTTATCTGCCTGAGCATCATTCTTAGGTTTTTCAGCAACAATGATTTCCCATTCTTTTTTCAAATCTAGTTTCTCATTCGGAGTAACTAGATTATCGTTAGAAAGGTCAGCAATTGACTGGTTAGCTTTATTTGCATCTGCTTGGGCTTTATCCACATTTTCTTGTGTTTCTCTTACATCATCGTTTAATTTATACGTATCTGTATAATCACGTAAACGCAAACCATTTAGCCAAGACTTTTCACCAGTTGTTTCACGGTTCAATAAAAATCCAAGTTGGATAGACCCTGTTTCTACTGGGATAAGTGTTGTGTTAGCAAACTCAGAAGAACCACTAATCAAATGGCTATACTTTGTATACGTAGTCGGAACTTGAAGATTTACATGTCCATTTAAATACAGGTAAGTAGAGCCATCAGAAGTTGGACTAAGTGTGTGACCTACAGGGAAAATACCGTCCGAACTATTAGGGTTAGTTACTGCCCACGGTTTGTTTAACGTAATTTTATTAGCTGTAGTATCAATTGCGCCAATATCATAGGTTTTCATTTGCATTAGCTGACTGTATGTTCCATCAGGATAAGTATAGCCAAATGAGTTTTTATAACCCCACATGATAATACTACGTTGGTAGTCTTGTGGTGCTTGACCATTCCATAGACTCACATCTTCTACATAAACTTCGGTATCTCCAACTTTAAGTGGTTTTACTAGTTTAGTAAATTTAACAGGAGTAGTAGAATTGTAGTTACGTCCTCCAAGAGAAGGGTAAGTAATACGAATACCGTCTACGTCATAAGGACAAATCATGGCATAACTTCTACCTACACCTTTTAATGTGTGCATATAGTAATCAAAATTATAAACTTTTTTATTGTCAATAACAATGTGTTCACTGAATAATAGTGATTTGTTTCCTTCTTCTTGACGGAAGGAACCTTTACCTACAATCCTATCAGCACCATCAAAGATACCACCAATGTTCGTATTGTTCCCTAACTCACCAAAACCGTTTGTAATTAGGTTATCTGAACGAGCACCGATATAGTCTTTAATGTCATCTGCAACATTGTTGATGTCTTCTTGAATGTCAATATCTGATTTCTTCCAAGGAGTAGGTCGGATACCAACTTCTAACTGCGTATTTCCGAAATGAACTTCGGTTATGTTACTTCCATCAACTCGAACTAAAATACCTGTAGTCGCATCTGTAACTTGTCTTTGAGCAACTACACGGGTTACACCTTGATTTGCACTAATTCTATCACTGTATGAAGCTTTCCATGAACCATTTTCCAGTGTAAAAATAGTTAGATAAGCAGTACCTGTTCCCACAACTTTTAAATTTGCAGAAGCAGTCAGCCATTGACCTGTTTTAACTTCTTTCATTCGATAGTTAGCAAGTCCAACGTTAGCCACACTAGCACTAGAGTTACCGATGTCATATTGAACACTTGTAGCTGTAGCTGTTTTAGGTTTTAAACAAACCATATCATCTACAAATTCTGCACTTGTTGTAGAAGGAACGTAGTAATAACCAACGTTCTTAATCATTAAACGAGGGTACATATGGTCTCCGGAAGAGAATCCGATGTAGTTGTATCCACCGATGTTGTTTAAGTCATCGTCTACCTTATCTGCGGTATCTTTAGCTTGGTCAGCTACTTGTTTAGCTAATTCAGCTACACGATTAAGCAAGGTCGTTCTACGGTCATAATACGTTGTAAATGTACTGCGCATAGTAGACCCAATAATCACAGAAGTTGTTGTCATATCTGCTAATAATGGTTCTAAATATGTCTTCAAAGAATTATATGATGTTGTATACTGAGTGGCAGAAACCCCAAACTTAGTTGCTTGGTCTAAATTAATTGGATATTCCGTTTTAATTTCTTCCCATTGCAATAAGATTTGTTGTTTCTCATTCGCTGTTAACATGTTATCGTTAGACATGTCAGCAATAGCACTATTTGCATTTTCAGCTTCATTCTTCGCATTTTCAGCTTCTTGTTGTGCCTGTTTAGCTTGTTCTTCTACCTGTTTAATGTATTCCTCTAAAGCAGTTTGGTCACCTTTAATATCATCCCATGATGGGCTGTAATCAGTTGGCTTTGTACCTACTTCGAATTTCATTTTAACAGTATCAGCTTTTTTATAGCTTAAACGTGCATACACAGCATTTTCTGGTGCAACATACGTTTTATGGAAATCACTGGAATCAGCTACAGCTTGACCTGAAATAAATGTTTTACTTGTATCGTACCATGCAATGATAATTGTGTTTGTACCTGTATTTCCATATAAAGAAGCTACATAAGGCATTTTAGCTGTTACCTTGATATAGTTAGATACTACAGATTTATCTACGGCTGTTCCTACAGTACCATTATTTTCATTCAATAGTCCTGCTGTTTGTGTTTTGATTACAAACAAGTTTGAGCCACCAATAGACATGTTATCAATCGCATTATCAATTGCATCTTTTACTTCACTAGCTGTTACCTTCTGACTGATTAGGTCTGCTTGTACCTTCAACTGTGCAGTATTCGTTTTAACGTTATTCTCAACGGTTTCTACACGAGTAGCCATCAAAGTAATAGCTTCGGATGTCTGTGTGATTTTTGTTTCTGCTACAGTAATACGATTACCGTAATCAGTTAATTCATCACGAGCAATATCCGTAATTTCTTTTAGTAAAGTAATCTTTACAGCATAGTAATCAGAAAATACAACACGTAATTGTTCCCCGTTAACTACACTTGTTTCATCCATGTTAGCAAACAAAGGAGTAACAAATGTTTCCAACGCTTTATACTTAGCAGTGTAATTATCTGTATTGACTTTATACTTTGTTGCTTGGGCAATTGTAGTAGGATATTCTTTAGCAATAACATCCCATTCTTTTTTCAACTGATACTTTTCAGAAGCAGTTAGTTTACCATCACTAGCAATATCTGCAATCAACTGTTGTGCATTGTTTGCATCAATTTGAGCTTGTGCAGAATCGGCTAATGCTTGTGTCGCATCAACAGAAGCCTGAGAAGCTTTCTTCATTGCTTCTTCTAAACCATCTTTTAAACCTTTAGTGATTGCATTTAACAGATTAATTCGTTCAGTGTAGTATGCACTAAATGTTTTGCGCATAATAGAACCGTCTACTACACTAGTAGCTTCCATGTCTGCTAATAAAGGAGTAACAAATGTTTCCAACGCTTTATACTTAGCAGTATAGGTTGTACTATCTACTTCATATAGTTCAGCTTGTGCTAAATAAGTTGGGTATTCATTCTTAATGATGTCCCATTCTTTTAACAGGTCTAGCTTCTCACTAGGAGCTAAACGATTATCACTAGCCATGTCAGAAATAACTTGGTTTGCTCTATCAGCATCTTCTTGGGCTTGTCTAATAGCCTCTGTCATGTCTACGATAGAGCTATCAATCATATCTTGTACTTCTGTTGCACTTACCTTAGACTCTACTTTTCCGGCTACAATTGTAATCTCTGTTTCAAGATTTACAATTTTACCGTCTTGTAGTTCTGATTTCTCAGTTAAAATCTGCAATGATTCGTTAGTCTTATTAATTTCAAAGGTAATGTTAGAGATTTTATCATAAATATCATCTAAATTGATACCTTCTGTAATTAACTTACCTTGTGAATAGATACCATCTTCACGAACTTCTAAGTCCATGTCTCCGTTACGTAAGTAAACGATACCCTCTTCGTTAATACCTAGTTCACCAATTTCAAACCCGTCATTTAAACGTATAGTATCTCCTTGTCTACGTAAACGAATTTTACCTTCCGGTGTCATTTCGAACATTGTCCGCCAGTCTTGTTCCGTATCCATCATAGATGTACGATATGTTCCATCTGGGTTAATATGAATCATGAAATTATGTGTGTCAGGTTTATTATCATCGTCAAGAATCCCTTGGTGTTTAAATAACACGTTTGGTGCTCGACCTTTCATCGGTTCAATTAGTTCCCCATCATTGTAGTAAGATGTTCCTAGGTCTTCATAACGAGAACCATAACTAGCATCTGTCATTGGGGAGTTTTGCATATCTTTTGTATCGAATGCAATAAATGATTTACCAGAGAATGTAACTACTCGGTTACCATCACCATCAATACTATCGTAAGTTAAAGATGGGTACAAACTAAATTTTTGGTACATTTGTCCTGCTAAAGCCATATCTGTAGGGTCTGCGTTAGCAAAACGTGTACGGGATAATTGTTTATTTACATCGTTGTTATTGTATACACTAATAACAATCGGCATGTCTTTATCAGAGTTAATAAAACCTACTAGGACAACAGTACCAACGGCAATAGGGTTTACTTGACCATATGGTTGTCCTGCAAGATTTCGTCCACCAAATTCCATTGGTAAACGAGCAGAAAATCTACCTTCATTGGCATAGGAGTTTTGAAAAACTTCTTTATGCTGTAATGCTAGTAAATCAACTGTATTGTATTTATAATTAACTTGGATAACTTGGGCTAGCAACAAAGTATTAATTTGTTGTCCTTCTTTGTATAATCTTTTATGTTCGGAACCTAACCCTGCCTGAAATCTACGTCCTCCTGCCAAGTTGATACCATCCTTTCTCTTGTATGTGTCTCTACTTAATATTATAGCACACATACTAGTTTTGTTTTTTACAACAAAAAACCTCGCTATTAACGAGGTTAATTGTATCTTTTTACGTCTCCATCGAATGTATCCCACCAATATCCACTTGTCATGTCTGACACAATGATACCTGCTGTAGGACTTTCATTCATGTTACCTGAACCATTACATGCAACCATTTTTCCTTCACCACAGTAAATTCCAATATGTTCACAATTACGGAACCAGATAATATCTCCTGCTTTCATCTTATCAAAGATAGCAGAGTTCTTTTGACCACGAGTAGCTATTGTTTCAAGTTTCGTATCCGCAATAATACTCCATGTGGTCATCCCAGTTGCTCCACCATTCAATTCTACACCTGCATGTTTGAAACACCACCATACAAATGACGAACAGTCTGTAGCAATAGGTGAGCTTTCAAATGGGTCTCTACCTGTACGCCCGCCTCCCCAGTCATACGCAGACCTAAAGGAAGATTCTGTTTTAGAGTGAGAACGTCCCCAGTTTACAGCTTTCATTGCTACTGTACCACCCGGAATATTAGATGGGTTAACTCCACTTGAACCACCACTAGAACCAGAACTACTATTGTTCTCATTATTTTTCTTTTCTTGCTCTTCTAGTAAAGCTTCTAAGGTCTTTTCACCCAACATACCTCCTGAGAAGTCTTCTGACTTGTCCCAAAGGTGTGTGAATCGGTCTTTACCTCCGTTTTTAAGACCACGAGTTACCCCTAGGGTTGTCGTATATCCTTGCGTGTAAGAAAAAGTATGCTCTACAGATTCAATATAGTATTCCCACAATTCGTTGTTCTGTTCGTCTATAACGAATAGTCGTCCGCCTAAACGATATTCTGGACTACCCTTAACTACAATATCTCCACTATAGAAGTTAGGATTTTCGCAGTACCAGTTAGCTAAACGTTTCGTAAATTCTTTTACGTATTTTGTATCAGAACCAGATACCGTTGTACTATCACTAGGATTGTTTTTCATGATTTCGTCATATTGAGTTTTACGCAAGCTTTTATTAGCCACAAACTCACTAGCAATAGATGTTGCTTGATTATCTGTTAATTTGAACTCATTCATAAGTTCATTCTTGATTGTGGTAGTCTCATTGTTCTCTGCTTCATCCTTGTAATCTTCCAAGAACTTCACAAGTTTTTTATAAGTAGGTTTTTCCTTACCATTTCCCTTACTAGCATTCTTTTCATTAATACCAGTTATATCTGTGAACTGTTCTTTTGTCAAGCTCTGTGTTGTAATATACTGGTCAATGATTTTATCTGCCATTGTTCCTGTAATACGTCTGTCTACTTGAAGTATTTTAGCTCGAACATTACCACGTTTCACTCTTAAGATGTCTAATGGGTAACCACGTAGATAGTTCATTACTGTACCGTAAGTCGTGTCGAATGCACTAGATTCATTCGTATCTTTTTTTCTAGTTGTACGTCTTTCTGTAGTGGTATCTTCATTCGTTTCTGTATCCCCGTCAGTATTTGTATCCGCACTATCTGCATTATCACCGTTATCTACAATTGCACCCTGCAAGTACTTGTTATCAACCTCTAGTTTTTTGTATCCATACTTGTTAACTAAAGCAGGAAATACCTGTGGTTTAGAACCAAGCATCATAGAGTCTGTACCATAAAGGTTATTTATAGAAATATTAAAGATAGAGTAGGCTTCTGTGTCATTTGTTGCTACTGACTCAGAAATAACTTCTTTAGATGTTACAGTATACGTAGTTAAATTCTCCCAGTCTGCTTTATCAAACGGGGTTCTACGCATAATCATTCGACATTTGTTTCCCGGTGTAGCATCAAAGAACAGTTCATTAAATGGTTTAGCTGTGATGTCGTCTAACAATTGTTTTAGGGAACCCTCATAGTTAATATACGGGGTATTATCTATCAACCGCTCTGCTTCTGTCCAACTGTCTAATTCCCATTCTAAAAAGCGCTCTAAGCCTTCTCCGTTAAAGTCAAATTTCATATACTGTAAGAAACGGTTCATCATTCCTTCTGCTAGCTGACTGGCACTTCTACCTGTCATCTTAACCCCCTCTTGGGCATCATCAGGTAACCAACCAATATCAGTTAATACAACACTAACTTCTTGAATAACACCTAGGTCAAATTGCATTAAAGCCTTAGCAAATGATTGACCTGTAATACGATACATCTTAGAGTTCTCCCCATAGTCTCCTTCAAGTCGTACTTCTGAGATTAACCCAACTAATAAAACTGGGTTAACAGGTAGGTCACTGGTTATATCAGGGTAAAGCCGTAATACAACTGCATCATTGGCTTTTAAAATTCTATCCCAGTATACATCTCCGGCTAGAACAAAAGAAAAGACAGCACTGTCATCTTCCATTGAATTTTTTGTTGTTAAACTGATAACGGATTCTATCATAAAGTTATTAGAAACTTCCGAATCATTATCTTTGTTTACTACAGAAGTATTAGATTCACCTGTTTGTGCATCATACGTAATATGATATTCGTCTTTTTCTGTATAAAACGCTAGGTTAAATCTAGGATAACGTAATTCTACCGCCATAGTTTACCTCCTTCAATAAATAAAGGGGGAACGAGTCCCCCTAGTTTTCTTAAACTCGTTTCATTTCTTTTGTAAAGAAACTCATTGCATCATCGGCTGATTGCAGAATCTTACTTGCTGTTTTATTACCAATTTCATTAGCAATACTTTCAGAAGTTCCGCCACCTTGTACGGTTACGCTAACTTTAACGTCATTTGTATTGTTTAATGTTGGTGCTTGTGCTGAACTACCTCCACCGGATAAGTTAATTCCACCTATACGGGAAGACCATTCGTCCCCAGAACCATTACCAAACAAACGGAATTTCTGTGCAGTTTTACGAGAAGCTTCTGCAAGTAATCTAGGAGCTGTAGGTTGATGTGGGTTAATAACATATTCATCTTGTCCCGGCACCTCACCAAGCAAAGCATGTTCCGGAGAAGTGATATGTCCACCCATCGCATGGGTCTTACTACCCGTTGGACCCCAACCCGTACTACCATTCTGGTAACGATTATTCCAAGCATTTAAGTCTTTTTGCCAGTTACTATTGTTAAAGAATGCTAGTAATTGGTCATAACCACTCATGATGTCATCGTGTCCATTTACTTTATAAGCATCGAACGTAGATTGGATGTATTGTAGAAGTCCTTTGGCACCACCAGAACCGTTAAAGTTGTTCTCATCAATGATTTGTTGAACAGCTTTTTCATCTCCACTAGACTCTGCTTGAATCAATTTAAGCAATGTGTCTACATCTTGGTCTGTAACGTCTACCCCAAGTTGTTTAGAAGCTTGACGAATGGCTTTTTCCCAGTCTCCGCCAAAATCCTTACTTGCAGGGTCGTCACCGATACCACCACTATCACTAGAACTGTTAGCACCCTTGGAGTTACCAAAGATACCATTTTGATTTCTAGCTTGATTTAGGATTCGTTGTGCTCTATCAAGTAATTTTGAGTAGATGGATAAGTTAGTTGCTTCCTCAGCGTTATTCTCAGCACGTGTTTTTTCAGAAAGGACACGTTTATTCGTCATGTCTCGTTCTTCTTGTTTACCAGACTTGTTCTCTTGTCCTTTAAGCGTTTCTTGTCCACCTGCGGAAGTACCTGTATCTACTTCGTCTGCATAGGCTTCCTCTCCACCAAAGAACTTACGAACACCGTCTACTAAACCACCACCGGCTTTATTACCGATTAAGCTACCTCCAAGGGCACCCAATGCACCCCCGATAACAGTACCAACACCCGGTAGAATAGCTGTACCTGCTAAAGCTCCAAGTTTAGCTCCGGCAAATCCACCTGCTAGTCCTCCGGCATTCTCACCAACAGATTTTACCTTGTCATCAGAACTTGCAATATCAATTGCTGAACCGACTAAGGCAATAGGTAACGCTACTTTACCTGCTACTTTACCAAATTTACTTGCTACAGAACCTGCTTTCGTAGCTCCTGCAATAGTTTCAGCTCCGGCAATATTAGCACCTGCTAAGTCTTTAGCTGTAGTACCTGCACTCTTAAGACCTGCTGACCATCCACCAGTAGCCTTACCTGACTTAAAGGCTTGTCCTACACCTTTAAAGAATGAGCCACCTGCACTAGTTGCTCCGGCTGTTGTAGCAGTTGTAGCTCCGGCAGAGAATGTCCCTCTCGTCAAATTCTTAACAAAGCTAGAGAGACCACCCATAGTTCCCGAAGTAATCAAGGCAGTTGCTAAGGCACCCATACCTGCACCTAAAGCATACATAGCCGGAGGGATTCCTCCTAATTTAGAATTAATTCCTCGTAGAGCATCACCATAGTCGTTGATACCGGAAGCTTGTTTCTCAGTTACTGCTTCGGAACGATTAGCCATACCCTCTTTCGAGTTAGTATAATCTTCTGCATTCTTCTTGTATTTATCTTTACCAGTAGATTCGCTTTCATTCATAATCTTATTGATATTTTCTTCATTTAGATTACCGTTACCGTAAGCCTTCATGATACCATCTACTTGGTCATTAGTTGCATTTGTACCAAATAGTTCGTGCATAGCACTTTTAAGGACATATTTCTGACCTTTTTCATCATTAGGAACAGCTTTTTGTACACTACCAATAATCTTTTGCAGATTTTCAGGGGTAGCTCCCTCTTCTTGTTTACCTGCTAAGTCATACATACCACTTAAACCTTGGTATTGACTACCCTTACCTAGTAATAAAGAAGCCTTGTTGTTCCAAACACTACCTTGAATACCCGCTGATAAACTAGTCATTAACTCGGCACCCTGTTCACCTTGGACGGCACGAGAACCAGTTTTGTTCAACAGTGTAAGCATAGCCATTTGTTGTTTAAGTTCCTCATTACTACCGTTACGTCCACTAAATGATTGGTCACTTAATGTTTTCAAAGCATTTAACTGCTCTTTTTCACGACCTACCATACCAGATTTTTGGATAGCTCCTAAGAAACCTTCCTGAATCGCTTTAATTTGGTCTTTACCGCTCACAGCGCCTCTACGCATTTGGTCGTTCATAAACCCGCTTAAGGTTTCAGAATCAACAGGAACTGCACGTGAACCTTCCGCTAAAGCTCTAGTATTAGCTGTTAGGTCTTCTTTATTGGTAAACCCGATATTACTTAACGCATCTTCTTGGAATTGAAGCATATCAGCTCCTTTATACCCAAGTTGCTTTTCAATACCCATCATTTGGGCTTCTTTACGAATAGCACGGAAGTCTCCGTTACCTGTACGTTGTCCTAAAGAGATGGTTGAATCACGCATACCTGCATTCGCAGTAGCTCCCTTAGCGTATAAGCCACCTATTGCCGCCACAGCAGAGCCTAAACCTGCAATGGCTATAGATGGGGCACGAGAAGCTATAACGCCCGCAGTGGAGTTCCTATCCGCCTCTACTTTAACGTTACTATTGTTTAACTGTTCCGTTTTTGACTTTAAGTTCTCGATAGTGTCATTCAAGGTCTGATTGAATTTCTTACGAGCTTCAATCTCTTGTTCGATACCTTTGATTTCTTCTAAGATAGATGTTTCTCTATTCTTACGAACCTGTCTATCTAAGTTTGTATCAGAACGTACTTGTGATAGCTCCTCTTGTCTTCTACGGTATTGGTCTCTTAGTTGAGCTTGTCGTTCTTTATTTTCTCGTTGAGTATCTGAGTATAGCCCAACACCACCTAAATCCTTCTTCATGCTTTCAGATTGATTGTAGGTCATTCTACCTGTAGAGGTAGCTTGGTGTGCTCTATGATTTACACGAGAGTTTACTCGATTTAATTCTTGTTGAGCTTTCTTGATTGCCTGTAAAGCTTTTTCCTGCTCAGTCAATTCTTCTCGGTAAGCTCTTTGTTCTTTCAAAGCTGTTTTATTCGTAAAGTTCGGGTTAGCTTTCATGCTTGCTAACTTTTGGAACTCGTTTTGTGTTTTTTGGAACTCACTTTGTAACTGTTCTAGGTTTGCACGTGCACGTTTAAAATCTGTCATGCTACCTGTAGCTTCTGCCATAGAACTTTGTTTTTCGAAGTTTTTATCTAGTTCCTTTTTCATTCGAATTAAACGTTGCATATCGGCTACTGCTTCGTCTATTTCTCTTTGAGTTGTATGGAAAAACTTCTGGGTACCTTTTGCACTCTTAGAGTCAATTTTATCCATCAACTTATTAACTTCTTCTAATTTTGCAATGGCATCCCCAGTCATTGCATCAACGTAAAACCGATAGTTGTTAGCCATTTCCACACTTCCTTTACAAAGAAAAGGTAGGGTAAAACCCTACCCTCCTATATTACAAAATCATCGTCTACTGATGTTGGTTCAATATCTTTTTCTCCATTGAACAGAGCAATTGCATCTTGAATATCATCTTGCTTAAGCGGAGATTTAAATTCTAGATTCTTACGCTCTTCCTCTAATTCAATTGGGGTTTTGTCTCCCCACTTATTACCACCATGTTTCTCAATACGTTTAGCTTCTTCAATAGCTTTCTGTACATTGTTAGCAATAAGTTCATTGATTGTGTCTTCCTCAATCGTTGTACCACCTTCGGCACGGATTGCATCGACTTCCTGACTAGCTTCCCAACGAGCTTTAAGTTTAGCCATGTCCTCTTCTGTAGTGATTTCATTAAGCTTACGAGCAATCTCAGCTTCATCATGACCTTCACGTACAGGGTTAAACTCTTCATGAGGTACATCATACCAAGAAGCATCCAAGTCTTCGTATTCACCTTCAAGAGCAAGACCTTTAGCTCTGCGTTGTTCTTCTTCAACATCTCTTTCCATGTTATACAAAATCCATTCTACTTGCTCATGAGTTAGATTTTGCCATGCAGGGTCACTAGGTAATACATTAAATTTTTTCATAATAGCCCACATGTTTCGGCTATATGTATTTCTGACGAGGGTTTTTATACCCCCTAAACTTTCGAGATTAGTAGCGAAAGGAGTTTAACCACTCCGCAAAATCCTTCCCGATAATATTTAAGATGTAGATGTTATAAATATCTTCATCTTTTTCTAATTCTTTAGGTACTTCTACACCACAAACACGGATAGTAGCTAATGTATGATAGCATTGGAAGATAAAATTACTTACTGCCATACCCATACCTTCTAAATAAGCCTCACGCATTGCTTGAATTTTACCTTGTTGTACTACGTTTGGTGCTTTGATTTTAATGTCAAATTCCATACCAAATTCTTTTAAATCGTAATGTTTTGAGAACACATTGTTAACTCCCGGAATAATTCGGTTAAGTTCTTTATGTTCTGCTTCTGCATTATGATATTTTAACAAATTAATTTCTTCATCTGTTAGGTTTTCCCCACGGTTAATCTTTTCGATAAGCTGTTCACGAGTCATGTTAAGCTGAGGGAAATCAACCTTGTTTTCTTTTTCAGTCATTACTTATTCCTCCTATGTCTTTCATAAGTTAATATAGCATTCTATACTTATTATAGCACACTAGTTAGTTGCCTCTATAAGAGCAAAAAAATAGACCTAGCACTCCTGCTAGGTCATGTGTAAGATAAAGATAAGAAAGATTAAGTTCGAAAATGTATATCAACTACATTACTAATTATATAGATACATGTGCATATTGTCAATACCTAAAATAAAAAAAATAGACCCTGTTTATTTAGGGTCTATTTTAACCTGCTTATTTAACTTTAGCTGATGTTAGGTACGTGAACTGAGTGGACTCACTAGTGATTTCGTTAGCTGTGAATGATTCACTGTAAGATACAGCAGAGCATCCACGGTAAGCAACAACGATTTCTTTAGTCAAGTTATCCATCATTACGATGTCGATAATGTCACGTTGAAGAATATCTTCACCTAGAGCAGTAATACCTAAGCTTGCTAAGTCTTCTTTCTTCATACGCATACGTTCAAGGTTGATTGTACCTTCATATTTCAAGTATACGTGTTCTTGTGGCATAATACTACCGATTTCGTATACACCTTGTGTACCATATTGACGTTCACCAGATGCAGATTGTGCACGTCCGATAATTTTGTTACCAATCATCAAGTAAACTGTGTTACCTGTGTGGACTGTTTGATTTCCAACGCTAGCCATCTATGTTTCACTCCTATTTTAGATTATTTTTAGTAAGGTATAGGGGGCTAAAAGCCCCCGACCTGTTATGCTGTCAAGATTTGTTGTTTGTACACTAGTTGTACAGTAATCTTGTTCAAGCTACGGATTGGCATTACAGTCATGCTGATAGATGCTACATCCCCTTCAAGAACAACTTGTACTTCTTCTGGTGTGTAATCTTGGATTTCACGAGCACGTTTTTTCTTATCTAGGAATGATTGGATGAAGTTTTTAATCAAGCTTGCGCTTGTATCTACAACTTTAGTTCCAATGAAGTTGTTATCTAATTCAATCTTCAATTCGGATACTAAGAAGTCGTTTGCTTCACCTACAGACATTTCGTTCTTAACTGGGTCTGTTTTATCGTTATAAGTTGTAACATCTTGAACGATACGGAATGCAGTTAAGGTACGGTTACGTACATACTCAACAGCGATAACACCACTTTCGTTAAGCATGTCTAACTGACCACTTTCGTAGATACGGTCTACACTTGTTACTGTGAAGTGTTTAAACGTAATTGCTTCACCGATTTCAAGCCCACTTGCAATACCTGCAATTTGTGAAGCCATCATGTAGCCCGGTAATTTAAGCAAACGTCCGTCATCCATTTTACGAGTACCAGAGAATCCTACTACAGAAGCTCTTGGGTCACGTAAGTTTGTAGCACGTGCGATGCTTTCTTCAACTGTTTCATTCGTTCCACCACCAACAACGATACGCATAGGGTCTCCATTGTCTGTACGGTCTTTAACGAATGCTAAAGCTTCTGAATGGACAGCTTGTTTGTCTGTCAATGGTACTAAGTAGTAACCACCTTCATTAGCTAGTAGAGGGAATTTGTCAGCCCAAGATTCTGGGATTGTTCCATCTGTACCACCAGAAAGGTTAGTTAACGCAAAGTCTTGAATTGGAGTTGCACGGTCAATTTCTACTGTTACGTAGTCGTTATATTCCAATTGTTTAGCAATGTCTCCGCCTAGAGCTTCAACATATTTCTCACCTGTTTTAACATCAGCTTTTTCTACTTTATCAAATGTTTCAGTAGGCACATTTTTGTCTCCAATAGGGAATAGTTTAGCTTCCCAGTCAGGTAAACTGTTGATTGCACTTACTAATACGTTTGTATCAGAGTAAACACCTTGTCCTAAGCTATATTCCATTACAGGAGTTTGGTCTTCAACCTCAGCACCCGCACTTAAAATAAGTTTGTTTGCTTTCTTAGTAACATTATCTTCTGTAATAGAGAAGGAAGCTTGTGCTTGTTCTCCTTTATACTTGATAGAGAAGATTTTACCTAAGTTATCGAATACTTTGTTGTATCCGTCTTTTGCAAATGCAATTGTCAGACGTTTAGTATTTGTTAAACTATTGTCTTCCAAAGCAACTTGCATTTCGTTTGCATCTAAACCATAAATAGTAGATGCGATGGTTAAACCACCTTTTTTGATTGTTGCGTTAGTAGCATTTTCTACACGCAATGCTAAAATGTCACCTGCGGATGCAGTGTTCACATCAGAAGCGTTCCATGCTAATTCAATAGCATCCAATAGCTCACCACTACGTAATGTAGCTTTAGCTTGTTGGTAGTTACGGAAACGATAAACTGTATTTGGTTTACCACCTTTAGCAGAACCTACTAACATTAATGTTTTTTCAGAACTGTTAGATGCACCACCGATACCAGAAGTATCTACAGTAATTTCAGTATGTGGACGGGACACTTTTTTTCTTGGGAATTGTTCTACAGCCATTTATTATTTAACTTCCTTTCCTATATACTTTTCCAAAAACGGAACAAAGTCGGCATCATCGTGCTGATACTCTCTCCCTGCCATGAATGCTTTGAAGCCTGCTACTTGATACTTACTCAATCCGTAAAGTACTTGTGCATAGCCCAAAAATGTATCTACATGAACGTACCCTTTAGGCTTTGGAACCTTTTTAGGTTGTTCCTTTGGACTCTCTTGTTTAGTCTTTGTTGTTTCTTTTGCCATTAGGCTTTCATCCTCCTTTTGGTAATAATTTCTCGTATTTGTCGGTTTAAATCAAAACTAATAGAATTAGTCACTTTATACCCGATTGTACAAGGTCTACCAAATACTACTGTCTCACCTGATTCAATTACAGGTTGCATGTCTCCAAAGTGTAATGTCTGTAGCATGTATCCTGTTTTCTCATCTAAGCTGTCACGCATCGTAATAAGAATTAGTCTTGCGATGGCATCTAGACAGCGGGCAGTGTCCATATTTGTACTAATTCCGACAATGTTTACGGTATCGGAGGATTGGTACCCTTTGTAAACACCTGCTACATCCTCATCAGACTCTTTCACAGTATAAACAATATTAAAAGATTTACCTTCTAAGTGTTCATTACCGGAATAATCAAATACAGGCTTGTTGTTTTCGATTCTGAAATGGTCGCTTTCTGAAAAACTAATGTCTGGGCTATTCAAAAAATCAGCTACAGGCTTTGTTGTGTTCATAATTAAATCTTTTCCATTACGGACAAGTTGAACAGCTTCATTAACTATATCACCTTCTCGGTAAGTATAGCCTCCCTGTACACCACCCATTGACTTATTCTCCTCATCACTCCCACCTAGTGTAATCACATAACGAGCATTAAAATTCTGCTTCTCCTGTGGGAAAGAATACGACATTTCGATTTCTTTCTTTGGAGCCTTACCGTCAATTGAACAATAAGTATTTTTAAATGTCTCTAAAGCTTGGGAATCTATCTCCTTCAAAGCTTCGTCTATAATATAGCACTCTTCTAAGATAATTCTCAGTCTTTCTTCAAATTCTTTATACAAGTAAGTGTCTAAACTTGGTATCATCTTTTACCCTCCTAAATTCTTCAATTTCCACTTCATTAACCTGTCGATGTTAGCTAACATTGTTTTACTCATATCGTCCGAGTTCACTTTACTACGGTTGATTATCCAACTGTTAGCCGGAGAATTGGCATTTACTGTACGGAATGTAACATACGTATTCCGTGTACCTTCTCCCCACTCTCTTGGTATAATTGTAACATTTTTGGACTTAGGGCTATAGTTGATACTTTGTACAGCAGGACTTTGTTTTCTTCTATCATAAAGATAGTCCATCTTAACTGTTACGGGACGACCATTTGTAGGAAAAGACCTTAAATCGTCATACAATCTTCTAGACATCTTTCTTGTCTTAATTTGAATAGGAATATATAAGTACCATTCACCTTTTTTGTTGTACTTCTTCTTACTAGAACGAGCGAAGAACGGTTTTAAATCAATTACACCGCTCTTAGCCATTCTTGATTCTGTTACCTGTAAATAATTAGGCATTCTTTGGACATCGGCACCTGCACGTAACGCTTGGTCTTGTGCATCAGATAGAATCTCATCTACCATTGCTCGTGTCAGGTTACCTAACATTTCTTTAGGACTGGTGAACAGTGCAGGTCGTTGTCCTTTCTTAGCCATTTAGTTTACCTCCAAAGAATCCTCCCGCACTCGAACCTGTACGTTTAGGGTCTACCATCTTAGATTCTGTTACTTCTTTTTCCTTCTCTAGTGCCTCTAGACGAGACTTCGTATCTACTTCTAATACAAAGGGTTCACTATCAACAAAGATGTCCTCACGCTTCAATAGGAGCTTTCTAGGAAGGTTCTCAAACAGTGGTTCTTTTACACCAAATTTCGTATACTGGTAACGACTTTCTTTGAGTAAATCAATAACCAGATAACGTAATGTTACTGCCATGTTGATAGAGATGTTCGTGTTTAACAAATGTTGTTTAGGATAAAAAGTATTCGTGCTATAGTCCATCGTAAAGTCTTTACCCTCCACAAGGACTTGCCCTTTGTCACCATACACATCCTCTAGCCGTTTAACATCATAGCTTAAAAACATACCTGTCTCTAGTCTACGGCTATTTACATTAAAAATGAAACTTTGGTATATTTCCACATCTGGGACAGTAATTCTGTCTCGGAAAGTAATTTTAGAGTCAATTGGAGTTGTACCAATAGCTGTACCAGAATCGAACAACCCCAAATCTTGGTTTGATACACCTTTTTCTTGACTTTGAATAATCATTATATCCTTAACAGCAGGTTGATAGGCAATACCTCTACCCCTACAAATAGGGCAATTAGAGTCAGGAGCAAGAGTCATCGGATTTCGGCATGTACAAAGCCAAGCTCGTTCCCACAGAATGTTTATACCACGGTTCATTACAAAGGTATCCATACCTTTTGTTTCAAACTCTAGTCTACTTACATTCATGTATTGCTTAGGGTTACCTGTAGAACCTGAACTGCTGAAACGTGTTGGTTCATTAGCCATGAGTCATCCCTCCTTAAATAATTCCTAGGTTCATTCCGAAGTAGGAAGCTAGGTCACGTTCTAGTCTATCAATATCTTCGTCAATCTGTTTAATGTCGGCAGATGCACCACCATACATAGCAGATTGTGTTGTTTGTATACTTTCAGTTACACCGTCAATTGACAAGGATTTTCCTGCAATACCGGCACCAATAATCAAACGTCCCCATTGTTGGAAGATTTCCTTAATAGCATATTTGATTACTAATTGCTCTAAATCAGCAGGGCACTCCCACTCAGCGTTGTATCCACGATTCTTACGAGGTAACATACCCGCTACGTAGTCAATATGAATCATTTGTGGAGCATCTACTTGACCAGATGAAGGTGGCATACCTGCTAATTGTGGGTAGCCAGAGAATGCAAAATCATAGGCAAATTGTGTACCTGTTTGCATCATTGCTGTTGGGTACATTTGGATATGCCCCGCTAGGGTATATACTTTCCACCAGTTTGCAGGGTAACGGTAGATTCCTCGTCCATTAATTTCTAATTGTAGCTTTTCAGCTTGAATTAGTGGTCGTTTAAATACATGCGTGTATAAGTAAGAGTTAAAGTCAGATTGGTGGAAATCGTGATGTTCCCCTTGAATTAAACGAGGTAAAATCGCAATATCCAGTTTCTTTTCAGCTTTAGCAATTGCTGTGTCAATTACATGCTCATAGAATGTATCTCCTAATGGTTCACCTGTTTCAGGGTTAACTACAGCTACCCCAAACATATAAGCCTTTAACGTGTCGGGAGTCCAACCGTAATCAGCAGGAGTAATCTTATCTAGGTCTGCAATGTCAATATGTTTTGGGTTACCATGTGCATATGGTTGGTATACATCTTGGTTTCCACCATCACCATAACCGTAATCTGGGTACATATGATGACCTCCTACTCTTTATCTTTTTTGGCTGTTTTAGCTTTAGCAGGTGCTTTTTTAGCTTTTGGTTTTTCTTCTTTTACTTCTTTTTCCTCTTTAGGTTTTTCTTTCTTATCAGGAATGTGTGTCAAGTAAGGCACCTTTTCAGCTAAAGCTTTTTGATGTTCCTCTGGCAAGTTATGACTTTCTCCTAAATGGTTAAATTCAGCTTCTCCAAAAGATGTTGCCACTTTTTTATTTTGTAATACTGTAGATTTTAACATTTGTATTCCTCCATTTAATTCGTTATAATAAAAATAGGGAACAGTCAGACCGTTCCCTATTCCGTTTTCTATTCAATTTTTCTTAGTTTAACTAAGATTAGCGTTCGTTAATTACGTTTCCAGATGGAATGTATTTAACATTCTTGATTCGTGCCCATTTCTTAGGTGCACGAAGAGCTAAAGCGCCATACCATAGAACTGCGAATGTTACAGAAGCGTTCATTTGAGCTAATGGTAAACGCATCATTGGTAGTAATTCGAACAAGTGAACTACAGATGGAGTCAATTCACCTACGAATACGTCAGCAGTTTCAGGGATTTGTTGGTTCAAATCGTAGAAAGTGATTACGTTGTTTTCTGCTTTACTTGCAGGTACACGTGCGATTTGGTAGAACAATCCTGTTTGATGTCCTTTACGGTAGATAGCTACGTATTGAGGACGAGCTTGGTACATGCTGTTGATAGTGATTGCTAATTTAACACCGTCAGTAGCGTTAGCAATTGTAGCAGTAGCCACGTCAGATGGAGCAGATTCTGCATCGTCAGACACTACAACTACTTTGTACTCAGCAGGAGTAGCAATGTCTTCTGGACGGAATGTACCTTTCTTGCCAGTTTCTACAGTTGCTTGAACAGTAGCTTTTTGTGGAGCATTAGGACTAACCATTTGGTATTCATCCAAGATTTGTTCTAATTCCATTACTGTTGAACCATGTAATTTAATGAAACCACGTGCAGAGTTGAAACCTTGAACGTTGAATCCCATTGTTACATTTTGACCGTTGTCACGGATAACTTGAACTTGTTTGTCAAGTTGTTGGTTCACGAAGTCAGCTTGTACACCGATTGGCATGTAAGCATCAGTTGGAGTACCATAACCTTTACCGATTAATACGGAAGCTTGGTTAAGCAATGCTTCTGTTAAGCTTTCACCTTTAGCATCAATAACGTTATGTTGGTCAATCAATTTAACTAAACCGTCAAATTCTAAACCGGAATCTTTATCTGGGTTTTCAGATAAGTCAGCATCTCCATAGAAAGAAGCCCATTCGATTGTTTTAGCAACAACAGAGATAGCATCGTCTGTTAAGATTTGCATTGGGTCTTCAATGTTGTTAACTAAACCAGTTGCGATACTCATGTTCTTAGTATCAGAAACGTATTTCATGTTAACAGTTTTTTGACGTAAGCTTGGGTCAGAAATTGGAGCTACACCGATTTCACGAACGAAACGTGTATGTCCTACTTTACCGTGTGCTAGGTATACGTCATATTTAGCTACTGTAGATGTAGCAGGGCGTTTTGTGATGTCACGATAGAATGACAAATCTCCTTCTGCCCATGTAAGCATAGTAATTTGGTCATCTAGAAATTCTCGTCTTAAAGCCGCCGCATCAGTTTGCGTGTCAGGAGTAATACCATAACCAGTTGTAAATCCTTTGATTACTTGTTCCTGAACGGGATTTAATTTAGCTTCTTGTTTTTTGTCTTCTGGCATTATATATAAATCACCTTTCATTTTTATTCCTCTCAAAGATGAGACCTGACCCTGTGGAGGTTCAGGGGGGAAATGTCAGGTCTCTCATTGGTTCTGACTATAATATAGCAGTACACCTTAAAAAAATTTACCTTTTAGTAAATTTATTTGTATTTATCAATGAATGCTTGTGCACGAGCTAGTTCGTCTTGGGATTTAATACGTCCCCACAATTGACGAATTTCTTCTAACTCACCACGAGGGGCTTGTCCGTTACTTGCAACACGAGTATATGTGCTCATTAAGTCATCACGGATTCCACGAACACTGTCAAACAATTGTTCTTCATCAGATTTAGCCGGAGCTTCTTCTTGTTCGGCACCTTCTACTACTACTTCAACAACGTCTTCTTGTTCAGAAGTCACATCTGCTTCTACATCTACAGATTTAGAAACAAATCCTACTGCTTTACCTTCTACTGATACTCCATCAACTTTATCTACAAGAATAGATTTGTTAACATCTTCCGTATTCATTGTGATAGCTTGTGTGTGAGATTCACGTAAGCTTACGATTTCAGATTTTAATTCTGCAATAGTATCAGTTAAAGATTTTTGAGTTTCAAAAAGGTTTGCCATATTTTTGAATACAACTTCGAATCCACCGACAATATCTTGGGAAGAGATAGCAGATTTTTCAACGTTTTCTACGTCTTCGGACTCATCAGATTTTTTAACATCTTCTTTGTCTTTATCTTTTTCATCTTTATCTTCTTTGTCAGCTTTTTTATCTTTCTTATCCTTTTTATCCTCTTTGTCGTCCTCATCATCAGAAGATTTTTTTTCCTCATCTTCTTTATCGGATTCTTTATCAGATTTTTCTACTTTTTCCACTTCTGGTTCAGTAGCTTCTTCTGCGACTTCGGATTCTGTTTCTGTTTCTGGTTTTTCATCTGATTCAATAGGTTCGGATTCTGGTTCAACATCCTCTTTAACTTCCTCAGCTTCAACAGGCTGTTCTTCCGGCTTGTCATTTTCTACACCTTCTTCAACAGCTTCTGGTGTTTCAATTTGTTCTTCCTGTACAGGCTCTACATTTTCATCTTCAATAGATTTAGATACTTCCTGTACATTCACTTTTGAATCGAAATCTTCGATAATGTCATTAATTGTTTTAGACACTATTTTAGCTCCTTTCTACTTTCAATGAAGTTGTTAGCTTCCTGTAAGGAAACCCCTCTAGTTAATTGTAACATAAATGCACTTAACTCTGGTTCAGAGGTTTCTTGGTCAAAACTCTTAGCAACTTCACGTAATATAAACTCTTTATCTTCGGGTTTTTTACCATACAACTTAGCTACTGTCTTCACTGCATATGTTAGATTTGTGATGTCTTCTTTAAACATCTCTCTACGTAATGCTCCTGCATCTGTCTGTGTCTCAGGAGTAATTCCATACCCTGTTGTCCAAGACTTAACAAGTGTTTCCCACGTAGCTTGTGGGTTAGCAGGATGTGTAGTTAATGCTACGTTTCTGATAGCCACACCCTCAATAATACGATTGTCTCTTGCATTTCGACTTGTAACTGCCCCTTCAATTGAGAAACCTAACTGACGTGAGATTCCTGATTTTTGAATGGTATTAGCTAACTGCCACATTGATTGAGCATACTTGCTTTCTTTCATAAGTTTAGCTTCCACGAACAAACCTTTATTAAGGTCTACATAACAGTTGTCAGTTGGTACACCAATAATGTATTCTGCATCTTGTTTATGTTCGTAGTTTACCCACCCTTTAGTAACAAAGTAAGAAATGTCAATTCCCTGTGGTAAAATAATGTCTCCTTGCAAGTCAAGGTCAGGCGTTGTAGCATAACCCTGTACGTACCATTCACCATCGTTTGCCTGTTCAGATTTCTCTACGGAACCTGCTACGTCAATGGGAACGAAAATATTATACTTCTCTTGCATCTTTGTTCATTCACCACCTAAACTTACATCTGTTTTTAATATAGCAGAACTACCACTAAACAGTTGGACAATTGTAAATAGAGGGTGTTACCCCTCTATTTATTTTTGCCAGTCGTTAGGTTTGTCACCTTTCATACCTTGTTTAGCAGAATTGGTGTTAGTTATGCCCTTACCTTTAATTTGTCCATCTTTACCAACAGATGACTCTCCTTTGCCATTTACGCTAGCTGAGGTTCCATCTAAGCCCTGTTGTTTGTCTTGGAAGCTAATTCCATTAGAATCATCTGCTTCGCCACCAGAAAGCTCTAAGAGCCTATTAAGCTTATCCTGTTGTTTTTGATAGTTAAATTGTTCTTGTTGCATTAACTGACCAATGGATTGAATTAGAACACCGTCTAAGATTACGTCTCCACCTTTAATTGGTTCCAACCCTTTTTCAGCACGTGCTTCATTAACTGTTTTAAACACTTTAACTTCTGCTTCAAGAATCTTAATCTTGTCTAATTGAGCACTTAGGTCTCCACCTCTAAATTGGAATTGATACTTGTCTCCAAACTCAGCAATAATGAAAGTATTTACAGTGTCTTCAATAAAGCGTAATAATGGTTGTAACCCTTTATTTTGGGAAGCTTGCATTTTCTCTTTTGAGTTACCCTCGTTTAAAGAACCACCTTTAGAACCAGTTGCTCCCCCATTATTCGGGAAGTTAATTTCAGCAGGGTCAATCCCATACAACGCAGAAATTACATTGATTAAATAGTTCAACCATTTTTCAAACTGCATATCATTAGCAGATGGTGTCATGTTAACGAACTTAACGTCTTCTGCGGATACTACTGGGATTTGCCATGAACCATTAATACCTGATAAGGAACTTCTCCATTCTCTACGGAAAATATCTAATGCTTGCTGACTTTGTTGTTGTCCTGCTTTAACATGTAAGATACCACGTGTTGTTCCTCCGTGAGAGAAGAATCGGTCATTAAACGTCTCGGTGTTTTCATGTGCAATAAACTGCTTCAAGGCAATCTCTAGTTCTGGATAACCGTACTGACCTACTTCAATATCAGCACGTGGGTTACGAACAGCAAAAGCCATTTCACGTTCATTAAATTTGGCTACGATTCGATTGTCTAGTACTTGTACAAATCGTTCTCCCTTTTCAATAATCTTTCCTTTACCGTTAGTAGCTAAGAAGATTGTTGTGGGGTCTACGGTATCAAATTTGATAAAATTTCCGTCTTTATCGAATACCTTCTCAAAGTTAACTTGGTCATACATATAAGTTGCACGTACCATCTTCTTACAAAAAGCAGTAAAATTGTCCCTATTTTGGTCTTTGAATACTGCGGTATTTTCTAAAAAGCTTTCAATTCTTTTAATATTTGCAATGTCATGTGTGGATGGCTCTTGTTCAATATCTTTCAGCCGAACCTCGTAACCTACACCTGTCTCAGAGTTTCTTGCAGGTTTACAATACATAGATACCTGATTTGACCGTGTATTAATAATTGAATTAAGAATGATATTATTACCAAACTTCTTCAACATTTTGTGTAAATCCTGAGAATTTCTAATAGAAGGTTTTGTCTTAAATCCGGGGTTTACTGACATGTCACCAATTATAGGTTGCATGTATGCTACTGGTTTACCATTCATACCTTTCTCTACCGTTTCTGTTAACGGCTGTGCTTGAATTTCTTTAAGCAAGGTTTGGTAGACTTCTTCGCTTTTAACGATGTCAGTATCTTCTTCTACACCCAACACTTTATCTAACCATTTTGGCAACTTGATTACACCTACCTCATATATAAATTTTTATTCTTTGTTTACCGTTGAAGCTACAACCTTCCGGAAGTGTTAGTTCGACTTTGTGCATATCACTATAAAAGAAACCTTTCTGACTGTCATTGACTACTTCATAGTCCTCTACAGCAACATTTCCTTCTCTATCAACTAATAAAACCTGTTTGTTATCTAAGATTCGTAGTATGCGGTAATTTTTATTATCTATAGCAGTATGAACTTGTACATTGTTTCCACCGTTTTCATAGTAGAGGTGAATAATTAGAATCCAGTCTCCTACAAAACCGTTTTGTTTAGCTAACTGTTTTACTGCTTGCCATGTATCGTCCTGTAAGTATGCCACGTATTCTTACCTCCCAAGCATTTGTACTAGTTTAAGTATACCACAGGTAGCCCTGTAACAATTTTTCATCACTGTCTACTAATTTAATATAGCACAAAAAAGAGGGCTAAATAGCCCTCTTAAGTCATGTTACTTGAATGTACCCCATGCTTCCTTACCTACAGGTCGTACAGGGATGTAACGCCCATCTGTTGCATAAATCCAGATGTATCCCTCAGCAGACTTCCAACCAAGGTATCTTACAGATTGTCCCGGATACAATGGTGTAGCTGTTGGAGAAGATAAGCTTGGTTTATTCTTACGAGTAGTAATAGGAGCATTACCATTAATAAACGTAGCTTCTTCCTTCGTAAATCCGGCAGGTAGTTTAGGTTTGCTTCCCCCAACTCTATCTGAACCATATCCACCTTCAATATCTTGGGAAAGAACCCATCCAAGTACTGTTCCTTTATTTACAATCAAGTATTCTTGGTTAGAGTAAGAATAAGAAATTGGTCGTTGTTGTTTAACTTCAAATGTACCGCCTTTGACAAAACTTGCCATTTTTGCACCTTTACTTGATGGAGACCAGTTGGTAGCGTGTTTAAGTACTTTTACTTTCTTAGTGTTTGGTTTTGGAGGAGTGCTTCCACCATTTAAACGATACACATACCAACCCATGCTATATGGACAAGTAGTTGCTTCGTTATCTACGTAAACACCGTTAGCCGTTGCTGATTTCCATGTACAGTGAATAATCTGTGTACTACTAATGAAGATAACCACGTGACCTGCGGAACCACCACTTGCACCTTTTTTACCAAAGATAACAATATCTCCACGTTTAGCTGACCATTCCTGATTTTGTGCAATCAGTTTAAAACCATTTTTTTCTAGCCAACTGTGCATACTATCTGTATTAAGTACCCAACCTGCATCACTAGCCCCTGCCTTACGTAAAGAATCATAGACAGTACCAGAGCAATCCCCTGTGCCATCTGCACCTGTTCGGGAGTAGTTCATTGAGTAAGTAATACCTCGTGCTTTTAGAGCGTACATGTTCGCAATTGCGGTTTCCATGTTAATGTTACTCATAGCTATCACTTCCTGTTTGTTTTTAAGTTACAGTTATAATATAGCATAAGAAAAAGACCCCCTAAAAAGAGAGTCTTTTTTTAATATGTTAGTATTTATTATTTTAGTACCAACCGTTAGCTAACCAGAAAGCTTGTGCGTTTTCCCATGAACCATAACGTCCTGCAACATAAGCATCTGCTACACGTTCTTGGTTTTCTGGTGAGTAGTCACCGTTTAAGTATGAAGCATCTAATTGGTAACGTCCAATGTAACGTCCGTTAGTTGCTGAGTAAGAACCGCTAGATTCTTTTTGTGCAATCCATTCTTTTGCTGAGTTAGATGTAACAGCAGGAGCTTGTTCTACTGGTTCTTGAACAACTGGTGCCTGTTCAACTACAGGTGTTTCTTCTACTACAGGCGCTTGTTCTACAACTGGTGCTTCTTGCACTGGTTGAGCTACAGGAGCTTGAACTTCACCATTTAATGGTAATAATAATTTGTCTCCAACATAAATCAAGTTAGCATCTGAAACTTTATCTGCATTAGCTTGATGAATTGCGTTAAAATCAATTCCGTAACGATTACCAATAGCTGATAATGTGTCTCCGGATTCTACTTTCCAATAAGTTTGTCCATTTTCTTGGATTTCGTCTGCGTGAGCTTTAGCTCCCAATCCTAATGATAGTCCTAGTCCTAAAAGTCCTAATGTTGCAATTGTCGTTTTCTTCAAGTTGTCGTTCTCCTTTGGGTTGTTTTAGTTTTATGTGTTGCTTACAGGAACTAATATAGCAAATTAGTGTTACAAAGTTAGTCCTATAGTATTACAGTTCCTTTACATTATATTACAGTAATAAAAAAGACCCACCCGAAGGTAGGTCAATGTAATGTTACAATTTGTGAGTTCCACCAAGTTGTAACTGGTCGGAAATCCCGTTGTTCCCCGCAGGGTCAGAGCAGTAACGACTTAAAATATAGATGTCTTTACCACGTGCAGGGGATTTAGCATCCAGTGCATGAGCAAAAGCAAATCTACAATTAGTTCGTTGTGCAATTGTACCGTCATACAATTTTTGAATATCTGGGGAAGCTTTGAATGAGGATTTTGTAACGTCAAAACGTACAATTTCCTTATTTGTTTTCTTATCCATAATAAACAAGAAGTGTTTGTCAGAGTTTCTACGTTTAGAAGACAAATGCCATCCATGTAAAGTTACTTGACCTTTGTCACCTCTAATTACATCTAAGCAACCACGGTTAACTAATGCAGGGGCTTTAAACACCTTGTCTTTTACAAAAAGCTCTTCTTTATTATCGTTGTTATAACGTAATAAGAAGTAGTACTCTTTACCAATAAGACTTTGTGGAGTTGCACCATCAACATTAAAACCAACATCTGCCCCATTAGGGTTAGATGGATACACTTTCTTAACATCTTCACGAACTACACGTTTACCTTGGAAACGAGCAATTTCCCTGTCTGTTTTCTTATCCATAAAGTACAACCAGATAGATTGACCTTTTGTGGATTTGCTAGGAATGAACCATCCTTGTACATTAAATGCACCAGAATTTACATTCACAACATCAAAAAATGCTTGACGACTGAACGTGGCTGTGCTAGCACTTCCGCCTGCCATAAACTGTTTTGCTTGACGTACTACTTCGTCTACGTTCATTCCTCCGGGACATGCTGTTGCAGTCACTTCGTTATGTCCTAAGACATGTTGTCGGTCACATGGAATCCCATAACGTTTACAAATATCTGCCACTAATCGAGCACAATTTGTAACTGTACGAGGGTCTATTGACCAGTTAGGAGCACCGCTTGAATTTACATTTTCAATACCGATTGAACGTTGGTTAGGGTTAGAAATCTTAGGAATATCTGCGCCACCAGTTCCTCCGGCATGGAATGCTGAGTACTGTTCACCGACACATCCAATAATCTCTGTTGGTGTACATTCATAGTGAGCAGATGTACCTGCGCTACCACCTAATAACCATGTGTTCATAGCAACATCTTTATTTGTTGTTGCGTTGTGATGTAGAATAATTCGGTCAATAGCAATACCGTTACGACTACCTGCGTTCATCAAATTAGGGTTAACACTTGTAATCAAACTACTAAATACTTCTCCTGCCATCTTGCAACCTCCTATAAAAAAGTCACAAAAAAAGAAGCTCTCTTTTCCTGTGCAGTGTTAATATAGCACAAGTAAAAAAAGCTTCTTTTTAATCAGGAAATATTAGTTTTGTTCTAAGAATTGCTCAATTTCATCAATTTTTGTATCTCCTGTGTAATAGAAAATACATTCCAAGATAGTGGAAGAACGTCCATCTGTAAGGGTTACTTTTTCTCCTGCTTCAATTGCCACATCTAACCCAAAAGATTTATCAGCTCTAATTAAACCAATATTTTTAATAAATTTTAGTACCTCTTTGTCACCATCTGTTACTAAAACATTAGGAATTGGAATCATAACTGACTGAGGTTCTGGTACATGTAGATTGCTTGCAATCAAGGACTCTCTTTTTCCTTGAAGTGCACGCAATTCTTTGATTAATGCTTGGTTTAATGTTACTTTGGTTGTAGGGTTTGCCATTTAGAAATACCTCATGCTTTCTTTAATTTGTTTAACGAGTTCTTGTAGTTCGTGTTTTTCTGCGACTTCATCCACTAATTCGTTAATGACAGCCTCAGCAAGACGTGCAGATTTAACCACGTTATCTTTTTGGATTGCTAGTTCTTGTTGCTCTTTCTTCTGCTTTTCCATTTCAGCAGTTTTTTCTTCAATCAGCTCTTCTTTACGCTCCATGTATGCTTTAGGTGCGAATACAATGTTTACACGTACTTCTTGTGCTTGAAGGATAGAACTGCATCCGGACAAGTTAGGGTCTACAATGGCATCCCCTAATGGTAATACCTCTCCGTTTTGTAAAGCTTCGACAAAGAGTTTATTGATTTTAATATCGTCTAACCCACGGTCAATAGCTAATCGGAATAAATACTCGTATTCGACAGGGTATTCCTCTCTAAAAACTTGGAACCCTAAAAAATAACCTGACATGAAATCATCGGGTTGTGGGTCTTGACGAAGAAATTGATAATTTGAATATAAATCCTTTACAATCTCTGTCAGTTTCTCAATGAACAATTTGTAGTCGGCATCGCTTGCTTTTTCGACTAACAAGTCAGAGAGTGTTTGTTCGTTAATAATTACGTTTTCTTTCTCTGGCAACTCCTGTACATCCCCTTTCAATATGTTTGTTAACTTCTTCGTTAGCTCAGTTGCTCTTTCAGTTAGCACAACTTGTGCCTTTTTTCTCAAATCAAAAATTGTCTTGACTGTTTGAGCTACAAAAAGATTATAGCATATAAACACGGTTGTTGAGAAGGCTAAAATTAAAAATAACTCAAAAGTTGAAATCATGGCTCCCCAAGCGCTTCCAGTAGGGAACTCTTGGAAATTATATAACAACTACCACTTTTTTTAAGTCCGTATTCTTTAAATAATTCTAGTGCTAACGGGTCATCAGTAGCATCAATCTTAGCACCTAAGCCAAGTTTACGAGCACGTAACAATAGTTGTGTAAATGCTACATAAGCCACTCCACTTGTAAGGTCGTCTGATTGGTAGAAAGCTAAATATAAATAGCTACCCTCTTTACGATAACCTGCCACACCACCAAGTTCTCCTGTTTCTCCTTGAAGAACTAAGTATGAAGAACAATCAGTTGAAAATGTCCCATTTAGACTACCTGCCTCAGTTTTAAGTTTAGCAATTTGTTTTGGGTCTATACCATTATGGTCATCTCCAATAATTGTTTTGCTTAAATCTCTAGCATTTCTTGGCTCAACATTTTCCTCTGTTTGAGTGTCCTTATCTAATGGGTTTTTATCATCATCTTCTCCGGAACTGTCTTCGTAGATAGTAGTCGTCATCATTTTACCATTTCTCATTACTCGTCTTTTAACTGGCTTCAACTTTGATAAATCTTTTTGACCGCCTTTAATTAAATAGTCATTTAGTGAATCACAACTATCAGCATAGCAGTATAGGTCATAAAAGGAGTTAAAACCATAAGCCTTCACAATATGTGAATAGTCTTTTGATAATTTTTCATTTTCTGATATAACGTACCCGTAGTCTAACTTCTTGCCTAGCATACCTTCTAAAAAGGACTTACTGACTGTAGCTTCTACAGGTTTAAATTCTGGAACAGAGCTAAGAAGATTATCAACAAGAGCTTGGTATTCTTGATTGTCATTCATGTAAACGTCTCCTTTATTGTTATGACAAGAAAAATAACTAGTGCTATTATTGACAAGTAGTATAATAGCATATTATTTTTTGTCAATCAATAGCTAATTTGATAAAAATGTCCTATTTTAAATTTTTGTCTCCCTTATATAATATATTATACTATATATACTTAATAACTAGATATAGGTATATAGATATATAGTATTAATATATAAGGACGTAGAAAAATTAAAATAGGACATTTTGCTTTTTTAAGTAAACTGAGTAAAAATATCAGGAGGTGTAGGGTTCAATTGAGTAGAAATCCAATCAGAGTTAAACCCGTAGTCATCTGCCCCTGTAAATACGTTCATCAAATGTTCATAACCTAACATGGAATAAACACTAGCTTGTGAATAGTGGTCGTCACCTTTACGTCCGATGGTTTGTCGGAATCCTGTAGGAGATTTTTCATCCTCTTCATCACGAATTACTACATTTCCCCAGTGTTCAATGTAAAGCCTTAGTTCACTATCCATTTTGTGGTAGAAACCGATAACTCCATCTTTCATGTTTGAGATGTATCGTTTATTCTGCATTAGCTTATCAGCAGATACCTTGTTACCTTGAACATTCCAACTCGGTACTAAGTTACCTGTAGATTTAGGTGTAGATGGGTATACACAACCAAATACACGGTCTTTACCATAAATCTGAATCAGTTTAGCAACTTTATCACCAGAGTCACCAACATCGGCAACGATAATATCAGGTTCATATGGTGCTAATTGTAATCGAATTGACTGAATATCTGTATCAATTGCATCAGGGTTTAATGGGTTAGCTTTACCTACAGAGAACAATTTAATTAAATCCACTTGACCATTCGTTCTAACGCCATGAATGGACACCCAATGTCTGTTTCCCCAGTCAATACCTACAGAGATAAACTTGTAGTCTCCACGGTCTCTAGGGGACTCTGGGAGGTCTCCACGTCTATTACGTTCTACGTCACCGGCATTAACAGTAAGTTTTTGGTCAGCATAAGGGTAACCCAACGTATAGTTATAGAACGCTTGTTTCGATAGTGATGTTAGCTCTTTTGTTTTTAATTGGTCAGCAGATACCCAAACAGCATTCATTTGAGAAATCATGTATCCTCGAATACCTAGACCATTTTTAGTACGGTCTGGATATTTAGGAACCCAGATACCATTGTACCAACGGTCTAATGGCTCTCCACATTTTTGACAAACGAATTGGAAGGAGCCATCCACAACTGTTTTAGCAATTGGGTCTACCCCTTTAGGATTTACACAAAGGATGTTCCCTCTACGTTCCACTGGTGCCTCTGGTACATAGTCTTCATAGTTCATTTGGTTATAATGATTACACTTATCACATTTGTGTAGATACCAGTATTGGTCAGACTGTTCAAACAAAGCATGGATACCTACATCAGGAGCTGATGGAGTAGACCAACGAGTAACAATCTTATATGGAGAAGATGACATAGATTCCAATGCAGAAGCTTCTGCTAATGCAGGAACACGGTCGTACTCATCCATAGATAGGTAATCAATATCGACCCCTTCTACAGCTCCCGGTTTAGAACTTGAACGGAAGTATAAAAAGCTATTACGAATCTTCTTAGCCTTTAATGAGTCTACTTCTGGGTCAATAATTGTACTGTAGTAACCACGTTGCAATACTGGGTCAAGACGTGTTTGTACAAATTTAGTCATTTGTTCATTTGTTGGAAAGGTATACAAACACTTAACTGCATCGTAACTATGTGTATCTGCAAAGTGTAGCATAGTTCCTACACCCATTTCTGAAAGCCCTAATTGCCGTGATTTAATAACTGCCTTTGTTCGATGTTGGTCATTAATAATTTTTACTTGCCAAGGTCTATGCGCTTGGGCTTTTTGTTGGTCACGTCCGGAAATCATAAATGTAATCGGATGATTACGAACGGAGTGGTTTCTTAGTAAATATGTGGACGGAGTTAACATGTCTGTGATGTAGGCAAGCTGTGCAGTTGTTATTTTGTCCGTCCCATACATTTCTTTTGCCATTTTAGCAATATGTTGTGCTTTATTTGTCATTAAAATGTTGCTTCGTTTTCTTTATTCATTTGGATTTCCTTATCCAATAGCATCTTATCAATTTCTTCATCCGATAATTTAGCTAATTCCTCCAACGAAACAACTTCCTCCTCCTCTCCGTCTATGGTAGCCTTTTCAGTGCTTACCTTGTCTGCAATAATATCTTTTTGCGTAGCACTAAGAGCAGGTAATTGACCAGTTCCCTCTTGCATTCCTGCATTGATATTATTAATCTGCATGTAGATTTGGAATAGACGGGTTAAATCCCCAACGTCATCTATATCTATTGAACCTGCCATGACTTTAGCCATGAACTGGTTAATTAACGTGAGAGAAGCGTTATTAAATGTGTCACGTAATCGTTGTTCGGATGTACGTTCCATTTTCTTTTGTTCAGCATTTTCTTTAATACGGTCTGCCATACTCATGTGGCTATTCCTCCCCCTTTTTACTTGTATACGCATAGCAAGACCGTATGTCTTCGCACATGTTCAATCGTACTAAATCTGACATCTTACAGCTTACATGTGCTGTAGTAACTATTACAGAACCATTAGTAAGAACAAGTCTGGACAACGGTCTTCCACATACTGCACACATCCGTGTAGCACTTGCTATGCGTTTATCCCCTTTTCGTATATTTGTCGTCTTTTGAGCTTTGCTAAAAATATACTGCCTTTTTTGCTTTATTTCTTCTCTTGTAAGGGACATATCCTCCACCCCTTATTAATTATTTTTTGATTAACGCTTTTATCTCTTTTAAATCACGCAGTGCTTCATGAAGCTGTTGCTGTAGATTATCTTTCTTTTTCCTCTTCTCATAAGAATCAAAGACAATACTAGCTATCCAAGCCCACAAAGAACCTCCTACAAGCATTGTTGTTGTAAAGTGTTGTTCTAAGCCTAGCATATCTGCAATCAGCTTGCTTGCACAAATCATGATGATAACAGAGATGGTGATAAAAATTGATTTGTATAATAATTTTTTCCGTACCTTCACTTTTTCTCACTCTTCCGTTTATATTTTTTAGCCTACATATTTAATCTAGCACACCTGATTATAAAGGCTTTGGTGTACTATATTAAAGATAGCTCTAGGAAAGAAGAGAGGCGATAGAATGTACCGACTAGCATTTATTGCTATGTTATTGCTACAGTTGTTCGTTTACTCAGCATCCTACTATGTCACCCGAGCTATACAGTACAAAAAACTGCAAGCAGATTTAAGTCCTTTGGCATCGTATAAGTATCTTTTGATATTATACGGACTTAGTGTTGGTAGCGTGGTTATGCTCTTCATTGGGCTGTATACTCCAATTATTTACCTTGTCGGATGTATTCTGGGCATAGGCGGTTACATGTGGTTTTCTAACTGACCGGGAGATTGAGCTATACAACCGAGAGGGGGAGCACAAATGAACGATTACCAAGTAGGTGACCTAGTATTAAGACTGCAACGATTGGAAGACAAGCTCCAACATGGAGAACTAACTGAGAAGGGCATTAAACAGGACAACACAGAACTGAATAATGCAGTTAGTGAATTGAAGGACATCGTTAACAGTCTTGATAAAAGGTTAGCTGTTCATGAAGAGAAATATTCACATCTTACGTACCAGATTACAAAACTGGAAGAAACCATTGATGCTCTCGAAGGTGTAAACGACAAAGAGTTTGACCATAAAAGAGACATCGTGGAAAACATCTTCATGATTGTTCTCGGTGCGGTTGTGACTTACGTGTTCAGCATTTTTAAACCATAGAATGTGTTATACTTATACTGTAATTATAGCATATTCTGAAAGGAGAAATTATAAGTGAACTATCCAACACACGAAAAGGTCGCAGAAATTACAGTAGGTACTGACAAGGTTTACCTATTTCCACGCTATATGGGCGGAACTGTAGTTGATGCACTAACACAAGCTAATGGCTCTGTCAGAGGTAAAGAATTAACTTTCTTGCCTGTTCATACAGGTACTGATAGAACAACAGGTATTCGATACTTAAATCTACGTCAAGCTACTTTTATTGATTACAAGATGGTAGAGGTACCTACTACAATTACTGACTTGTATTTAGCTCCTAAAGATGAAACTGAGGAAGCTAAAGAAGCTAGAGAGTACACAATCAAGGAATACTTTGAAACACGGTAAGAGGGCATTTTGCTCTCTTTCTTTTTATCTAAAAGTGAATTGTCAGAAAAATGTCCTATTTTAATTTTTTGCAAGTCTTATATATATATTAATAATATATGGTCTAATATTTATATAATTTAGATATATAGATTTAATATATAGTATTAAGTATATAAGGAGGTCAAAAATTTAAAATAGGACATTAATTTGAATATTCTGATAATTTAACTATTTATAATCTTTTTTGAACTTTTTTACATTTAGTTGTTGTCAGGATGATAAAAATGTTGTATACTTTAGTTAGTGATTGACATACCTCAATTACTTCCTCTTTCTTTAAGTCTTTAACTATTGAGTAAGTTGCTGAATCAGTAGTTAAGAAAAAAGTTGTTAAGTTTGTAAAAAAAGTTGCTAGTTCTATCAGCTTTTGTGTTATAATGTTGATAGAACTAAAATTCACCTATGATGAAACGGTATCATGACTGGCTGTTAACCAGTTCTTGTAGGTTCAAGTCCTGCTAGGTGAGTTGCTAGTCAAGATTACTTGGTTAGCAAATTCGTGTTTGTTAATAGCATGAGAACCTCCCTCTTCCCCAAATTTAGGGAGGTTCCACCTTTTTGTCAGGTCGTCTAACAGGTAGGACACGACCCTTTGAAGGTTGCGATACAGGTTCGAACCCTGTCCTGACAGTTGTACAGTTACGGCTGTACAAACTATGTTTCTATGTTATAATGGTTGTAGGCTTTTAGAGACATCTCTCTTACCCCTGTTTAATTACAGGGGTTCCCTTTTTGCTTTTGGAAGGTTACTCAAATGGTTAAGAGGGCTGATTGCTAATCAGTTAGGTCGGAGAAATCCGGTGTAAGGGTTCGACCCCCTTACCTTCCATCAAAAAAAATCAAAAAAAACTTACAAAAAGGTGTTTACAACTTTGTAATGTTATGCTATATTAGTATTACACCACAAGTTAGTGGTTAAAAATTGAAAACTTAATAGATTTTGAACCTAGTGCAGAAAGTTTGAACAGCTTGCTAGGATAGCATGGCATAATTCTGAATATGGTTGAAGGTGCGATAGTGTCTTTGATTGTAGGTAGGTTACATGGTGACATGTAAGTAACTATTAGTAAAAGCTAATATCAGTTAAGTGCTATGTGGAGTATACATGGATTGTAAGGTACAAGACTCTTGGGGGATACAATAGACGTTCCTGTGGAAAAGAATCCAAGTTAGGTGGAAGTGTGAGAAGCTTGGCAGACCTTGGAAAACTCAAAAGACTCCCTTTGACGAGAACTGTAGAAATACAGGTTTAACAAGAGACCTTGGTACAAGTAGCTTAAGTCAGCGTTGGATGAAAATATTACAGAAGACATATGGGTTATATGTAAAATAATACTTTTAATGCTGAATGTTTAGGTGAACGTTGTTAGCCACCGTGCTAGACCATACATTAAAGGCAGAGAGAAGCTATTGGGTAGCTCCCGATGGTTCAGCCTCTCTGAGTATGTGACCGAATGCAGTGAGTGTATATGAAGCAGGAAGAAAAGCCCTTAATCTATTAAGTTTTGAGTTTTTAACCAGACTTGTATTACTGCGGAGATGCCGAACGGTTTAGGCACTTGGCTCATAACCAAGCTTTAGTGGGTTCGACTCCCACCTACCGCAATAGGAACCGCAGAGTGGTAAATTGGTATTCCACTCGTACAATTTATTGTCTTGAACAATAATGTATAACCAAAAAACTCACGTAGACGTACGAATCCCCTAGGTGGCGGTGGTTGGGGAAACATTGGGCTATTGGAGCAGTCAGGAGTGCTCGTCTCCCTGTCACGGAGAAGGTCATGGGTTCAAGTCCCATATAGCTCGTTTATGGCGCATTGGTCAAGCGGTCAAGACACCGGTCTTTCGAACCGGAATCGAGAGTTCGACTCTCTCATGCGCTATTATTCATTATTATTTTCTCTTTTATTTATTCTGTTTATATCTTAAAACTATCATTATTGGAAAGGAGGCATATGGACATGCCTAAGAAATTTATTACTCTCTCAGTCACATTTATTAAACGATTATGGCATTCAACACTAGTTTCATATGTCTCCCTTTCTGGGACTATATGACTTACTAAGGTTTATTTCGTGGTATTATTACACGGACTATTAGCTCAGTAGGTCAGAGCCGTCAGCTCATAACTGACAGGTTTGGGTTCGATTCCCAAGTAGTCCATTTTTTAGGGAGAAATATTTCTCCCTATTATTTTTATAAAAAGTGTTGACTTTCGGTACAACACATGATACTATAAGTTTACAAGGTAAGCAGTAAGGGCTTGTAAGGTTCGAATCCTTAATTACCTATTCCACTTTTAATAGTGGCATGTTTTAATCTCTCATTATCTTACATTTTTCGGAGGGTTGCTAGTCCCTCCCCTCCGAATCTTGCGCTGTTGGTGTAGTGGCTATCATTTCCGGCTCCAACCCGGAAGACGGGGGTTCGAATCCTTCACGGCGTGTATTCTTGGACAGCGGTGATAGTTATAGTGTACTATCCTTCACAGGAACGAATTACTGGTATGTAGCACTCTACTGGTAATTGTTGAAGAATGTGACGTGTTTACAAGAGTAAAGTCATCTAAGGCAGTGTTGCCGAGTCTAGGTTCTGATAGCGCAGGTGTAAAGCAGACTAGTGCCCTGTTTTCACTTATCAGTTTATGTGAGTCCCGATGCAGATAAAAACCTAGAGGGATGCCAATGCGGGAGTAGCCAAGTGGGTTAAGGCTAGGGATTGCAAACCCCTGAGCGTGAGTTCGAATCTCACCTTCTGCTTATGACATAAATCTGACTTGTCATCAGATTTTTAGTACCTGTATTCATTTTTTGAGTATCCACACTTCAAAGGCATAGGACTTATCTTAGTAACCACGTGGGGGATAAGTCCAAATTGACACGGAGAGGTAGCTCAGTAGGTTAGAGCACTAGATTGAAACCCTAGGGGTCGGTGGTTCAATTCCACCCCTCTCCATTAGCAAATGCTAATAAAACACGAATAAGGGGAATATTTATGAAAGTAATCAACTATGGTAGTAACTATGAAATTTATGCAAACGACCTTAAAACTTATGATAAGTTGCCTGCGCAAACTTATAAAGTTCGATTCAATCCAATGTCTGGGTTCTCATTAGTAGTAACAGACGATTTTGAATTGAAAGAACCTAAAGTTTACGGTGACCGTTTAGCTAAAATTGAAAAAGTGCTACACACATTTAAAACAATTAATCGTAGCTTAGGAATCATTTTAAGTGGAGACAAAGGGATTGGTAAATCACTATTTACTCAAATCCTATCTCAACGAGCTATTGAAGAGGATATGCCTGTTATCTTAATTACAGAAGCTTATCCGGGGATTGCAGAATTTATTGACAGTATTGACCAAGAGTCTCTTATCCTGTTCGATGAATTTGAAAAAGTATTCAATGACCGTGACGGTCGTGAACCACAAGAAAAACTATTGAGCTTATTCGATGGTTTATCACAACGTAAACGTATCTACGCTCTTACTGTTAATAGCTTAAGTCGTGTAAATGACTTTATGCTTAACCGTCCGGGACGTTTCCATTACCATTTACGTTTCGAATATCCTGATGCAGATGAAATTCGCACTTACTTGCAAGATAAGTTAGACGAAGCTTACTATGGTGAAATTGACAGTGTTGTTAAGTTTAGCCGTAGAATTAAGTTAAACTATGACTGCTTACGAGCAATTGCATTGGAATTAAGCTTTGGTATCCCATTTGGTGAAGCTATTGCTGACTTAAACATCCTTAATATTGAAAATCAATATTACACAGTAACTATTCAATTCGAAGGCGGGTTACAACCTGTTGTAATCAACTCTCGAAGCTTGGATTTATTTGGTGACAGAGTTTCGTTCGGTAGTCGTACAAAAGAAGATAGCATCTACTTTGATGTATCCTTCAACAGTAAAGACTTAACAGTTGGTAAAGACGAAACAATCGGTATTTCCGGTAAGAACGTTAACGTTGACGTGTACCTTGATGATGAAGACGATGAAAAGTATAACGACTTAACTATCAAGAGCATCATGTTTAAACAAGCTCAAACAAATACCTACGGGTATGGCAACTTAGTATAATAATTCCCCTCTATTGAGGGGTTACGCTGATTTAGTATAACGGCTATTACTCCGGCTTTGTAACCCGGGAATGGGAGTTCGATTCTCTCAATCAGCATTGTGAGCGGAAACTCACAAATTAATGTTTTGAATGATTGGCTAGTTATCTGGTTAGTTAGTGCGAACATTGCATACAATTATCTATATAGAATTTTATCAATAAGCTAGTTTTGTGTCTAGTGGTCTATGTGAGCTTCATAACCTCATGGCGGTTCGATTCCGTAAGGCTTAACTAGCTATTGGTAATTTTATCTCCTTAGCTCAGTTGGTGGTAGCACCTGACTCTTAATCAGGGGGTCACAGGTTCGAATCCTGTAGGGGATATTCTCGAAGAGTTGGTGTATGGCTTTGGTAACACGCCTCTTAGGAGGAGCAGGCAGTTCAAATCTGTCAGTCGAGACCCTTAGTTTTTCTATTAGTAACGGTTTTTCGAGAGGGTTATCTTGAAAAACACAACTGTCTTCATAGCTCAATCGGCTAGAGCACCCGACTTTTAATCGGGGGGTTCGGGGTTCAAATCCCTGTGGGGACATCGGTTAGTACATTGCGGTGCCACGGACAACCTGTAGGAGGGCACTTACAGGGGACGGGACGAAGGTGCCCATAGTCAGTCTGCGTAATTGCTAGCCTAGAGCGACAGTTCGTTCAATTGGATAGGATGCTAGACTACGAATCTAGTGATAGAGGTTCGATTCCTTTACTGTCGGTTAGCATACGGAAGTGGCGTGATGGCAATACGCAACGGATACCGTGGGAGATAATGAGTGCACTAAAACTCCTATATCGCAGGTTCAAATCCTGTCTTCCGTATAAAATATGGTTTGTTTATACTGGGTTCGACTCC